>Ga0325410_1005581_pt1 | contig 13883 bp, 10 predicted proteins | sample PopdelMetagenome_16_FD_206182 | JGI IMG/M metagenome (GOLD analysis project Ga0325410, IMG submission 206182) | Populus deltoides microbial communities from Bellville, Georgia, United States - Xylem-PdIQD-R3 | ecosystem: Host-associated > Plants > Phyllosphere > Stem > Wood/Secondary xylem... | reverse complement strand
ATATATATATATATATATAAAGAAGATTGAATCATCCTTATCCCTAGACAGTCAAATAACTACCTAAATCACCTTACAAAATCATTGGAAACCAAAGACAGGTAATTCAAAATTTAAAAAGAATTTTTTTTTTATTAAACACAATTAAAACTCTTATCCTATCCTTTTCTGTAACCCATCAGAGACTTTGACATCCTATTCTCTCCTCGCATTATACACATCTATCTCTCTCACTGTGGGCGGCAATATGCTGCCCCTTGCATTTTAGCTTGGTTTCAACGCCTCCAATATTGACAGCCTTACGTCCAAACGTCTCTTGCTTATCACATCCACACCAACAAGCAAAGCATTGGTTATGGCTCCACCTCCAAAATCTGACCCTTTCCTCGCCGACTCTCAACGTGAAGTTGATGCCGGTGCGGTCTTCGTCCTCGAATCCAAAGGTAAAGAAAAGTAAAATACATGCAAAAACACTTGGCACGACGTTTTTTTAGTTATTTGAAAACTGAGCCTGATCGATCCTACAACTTCTATGATTTTTCTTTGCAGGGGAGTGGTGGCATGCCGGGTTTCATTTGACGACGGCAATAGTGGGGCCTACAATACTGACGTTACCTTATGCGTTTAGAGGGCTAGGATGGGGTTTAGGGTTCTTCTGCTTAACAGTGATGGGAATGGTGACCTTCTACGCTTATTATCTCATGTCTAAGGTGCTAGACTACTGTGAAAGGGGTGGTCGTCGCCATATCAGATTCCGGGAATTAGCAGCCGACGTTTTAGGTAACTATAAACCGACTTTTTTGTTCTTGTTTTTTTTTTTTACATGTTTTCCGTGGAATTAATTGAGTTTTCGGTTATTGAAAGTTCTATCATTTCTAACCAAGCAGGTGCTAAACTATAGTATCGACTTTTTCTTTTTTTAGCCGAGGTTTCTTCCAGCCTAGCTCCTTGATCATTCGAATCCCTTTTACATTAAATTTTTCCAGAGCCGACAACATGTAGCCTTCTTGATCTGTGGAATCTAATAATTAGAGCATGTTGCTTTCCGCGTTTTTAGACGGCAATCAAGCCGCTGCTGCGTTCTTTTTAATAAATCAGTGCATGAGATTACGGTGTTAGTTATCTTTTAAATTGTTTTTTTTAATATATTAAAATAATATATATTTTTAAATTTGTTTTGATATCAATACATCAAAATTATTTAAATTCATAAAAAATAATTTAAAACAAACAAAATTAAGATTTCAAAAATTTTAGATTGACTTTTGTTAAGGTTAATTAATTTACAAAAGATATAAATTATAAAACATGATTAAACAACTGCTATTCAGAAATAGCAGTCATGTATAGAACCAATATTCAGAAATACAGTTGTGTTTAAACTTTGTTATTTTTATTTTTACCAAACTGTGTTAGTTTTTTTTTTATAAATAATGTCATTGAAATAAACCACAACGTATTTGTCCATGAATGATCTCAATACCTAATGCATGAACTTTATAAAATTGATGAGAGCATTGGATAGACCAAATGACATAACTATCCATATGTATAACCCATATTGTGTTTTAAAGGATGTCTTCCATTAATTGATTCTAATATGATAGTAGCCACTTGAGATCAATCTTAAAAAACACCCTTGAACTTGCCAACTAATCTGACATGGTATCAAGCTATGGTATTAGGTACATATATTTTATTATGATCTGGTTATTGGCTTGACTATCCATACATATACGTCATGATCCATTGTTTTTAAAGACTAAAAGAGCTGGAATTACATATAGGCTTATACTTTCCTAAATACACCTCTTCTCTAGCAACTCCACCACCTATCTTTGTAACTCTTTGGCTTTCTTAAAGCTAAGTATGTAAATTAGACTGTTTGGTAGACTAGAACATGGCATAAGATCAATATGGTGTTGTATCTCTCTCTCTCTCTCTCTCTTTCACTCATGAAAGCTTATGAGAGGTAATTCTAATGTAACTTTTATGACATCAAATCTGCAAATTCTGCCAACACACCCTGTAATTTTTTAGGATTGTCATTAGCATCTTTCTCTCCCTCAAGTGCGCTACTTCTAGGTATAAAGACATATACTACTCATTCAACTCTTATTTCCTCCATAAACTATGATAAAAACAACAAATTCTTTATATTTTTAGTTTTTGTCTCCACCTTCTCCCTTATAGGTGCCAAAATTATATGTTTCCCTTTAATGCTAAGGGTATACATGCATTTTATATCCTCATACACCACGTTTTTATCAAACTACCATGACCTTTCTTAATAAAATGTAGCATACATCCATCAACACCACATCACTTTAAGCACTATCAAAATACTTTTGTACTATAAAAAAGAAAACAAGACAGTGTTTATCAACAATTATCACAATATTTTAATTTAATCATGTTAGTTTATGGTGCTTAGGATGACTTTCAATTGCTGGCTGCAGTTTCTTCATTACCTTCGTGGACACCACATTCTCGCAGCTGCCACTATATATTATCAGATTATAGACTTTGTTCTTAATGATACACGTAGAATGAAAAATAGTAGTGCGTTACCAATCCTCTTTTGAAACCCCTTGGAGTTACAAATGTAAATTTTATTATCTAAAAAATAAGTCTTGTAATATGTGCCTCCTTAGAGGTTCACAAGACCTTTAAATAGGCCAAAAAACACTACCTCTACTAAAAAAAAAAAATTCCAAAAGTATAAAGGAAATAAACACAAAATCTGAATTAAAAAGACAAATCCAAAACAAACCTAGGAAAAATAACAAATTTGGTCCAAACAATAACTTTTAGGATTAATTTTAAGAGATTTAATGGTATGATGAACAATAAAGTGATTCTTAATGGGAAACTGACCGTAGAATCACCTGAAAGACTTTAAGCCCGATCCAACGATTAAATCTTATTTTATAGTTTTTTTAAACCACTATATTAGTTTGGCACGACTAAACCTCATCTTGATCTCAAACCTATCCTAATATTCCATAAAAATACATGTTAGGCTATCTATATAGTTTGTTTGTGGCATATTCCTATTTAGTTCTGGCAAATCCTCGTCCAAATATCTAGAACTTTTAGTTTCAGCAAGGTCGTCTGCATCACCATTACTATGAATTAAATATTTTATTTTCTATAGTTTTCAAGGAAATGATGAGCCAAGGGTGTAGCTGTTTTAACCTAGCCAACACGTTACTGGAATCCTCTAATATTGGCGGAGGTGATGGGGTTGGAGATGCTGAAGAAGAAGAACAGGCATAAAAGAATAACAACCCTTATTGTTGTTCAATAAAATAAATTAAAAGAAACAATTGAAAATTAATTATATCTTTCATTCTCGATTGATAACATAATGGACCTATAAAATCAAACATTTACAGAGATCTCATCTCCATTTTCTTTCTTCACAAGGCTTTCAACACTATATATGCAAATCCTCAATTAGGTCAGTTAGTTTCCATACTTTTTGTCTCAACTAAAAATCAAGATCTACAAGAAAACAACATAAAACTCTGAACACATGACATTTATATTTAAAAGAAGATTATAACATAAATATAAGGTCAAACTATCATATTCCAACAAGGGTTTCAAACACTAGTTCAATAAAGATTCTAAATTGAAAAACTGCTTGAGCAGTATATATAAAGAAAGGAGGCCTCGTAATTAGAAAGTTCTTTTTCTTAATACTAGCCCTAAACCAGTCATTCAATAACATACGTAGATTTTGAAAATAATTTCCTTGCTGCCTTGCTCTCCTTTTCTTCCAAGTTCTTCTACCGATTATTGAAAACATATTAAACACTCAAGTATTTAATCGGTACCTCTCATGCTCTTGTTCATTGATATACAACACACCCACTTAAAAATCTGAATACATGACACATATTTTTATTGGGAGGTTATAGGATAAAGATAAGTTTAAACTATATATTATATGAACAAGGGTTCTAAATACTAGTTCAATGAGGATTTTAAACCGCAAATCCTAGAATTTTTGATCAAGTAATCCTTCTCGTATCTCAACATTGTAAACCTCTAGAGATGCAAAATTTATTAGATTAATATTTCAGAAATAAAATAAGATTTTAGAATTTTATGTATTTTAACTCTATTTCCGCTCATTCTCCTTTTTGTGCTTGCTGCTACCCTTGTTGCTTCCTCCTGCAATAAAGCTGTGAAATGGAATGACTGAGGAATCTAGACGATGCTCTAGGAACTAAGATGTCTATATAAGTGGAAGCAATATCTAGCATGATTAAAATCATTGGAGGTATCCTGAAAAAAAAAACAAAAAAAAAGACCCAATGGAGGATAATGAAACATCCACTTCTTTGCCAATATGCTATCTGTTTTCTTTTTCTTTCATTTTTTCCGGCCATGGGTACTAGCTGATCTTTTTGGTCAGAATATCCATAAGCAATGTGTCAAGCCAAACTCCAGTTTTTCAGAGGGCTTGTCATCGATCATGTCCATACGACACTCACGCTGAGCTAGAATTTTTCTCATTGGTAATTTATTTAGTTTTACTTTATGTCAAAACATGGAATGAATTAAGTGATGATTATTATTCTTTTGAAATTACTCGAAGACATATATATAGGAGAGCAGTCCTCTGTTTCTTTACAGCGCTTGATACTGGAGAACTATTAATGAATGGAATGCTAAATTTACCCAAATATTGTTCTCATAATCACTTAAAGAAATTTTAACCATTGGATTTATGGAATCCATCCTCAATGCATAAGACTTTTTGGAAAGTGATTTCAGATCAAGATTAATTAGCAATACTCTTTCCATTGAAGCTCAGCATAGAAGGCTAAATAGAGATTTAAGACTTCATGACAGAACATGTTGTATATCAAATTTAGATTGTGCAACTGTTAGAAAATGACGGGGGGAAAAAACTCTTTGGTGCTCTTTTTGCTTACATGTCTAAGCTAGCTGCTTCCCTTTGATGTCAGTATTTCAAGTAGGGAAAACGAGCATATTGTAACTCTTGTGATTTTATTTCTTTTGATGAATGTAACTCTTTGTCAATCATTTGAAGCTTAAAGCTTAACCTAAGAACTAATAAAACAGAAGTTTGAAGTTTTGCCTTCTATGTTCTTACAGGGTCCGGATGGATGTTTTATTTTGTCATAGTCATTCAAACAGCCATCAATACGGGAGTTGGTATAGGAGCAATATTGCTTGCAGGGGAATGCCTTCAGGTTTTGTTCAATCTCTTAATGCTTCTATAATGCAGAAACTGATAGAAAATGCTCCCTTCCAATATAGTCTTGGTATTTTGCTTGTTAAATTTGACTAAACTCTATCTTTTTCTTGCAATAGAGACAGGCTTTACCTTTTCTGCAAGCCAATTTATGCTTCTCTTTTCTAGCGGGGGACTTGTGGGCCAGTGCATTCATATTTGTGGGCCAGTAGTGGTTTTTGTTCGAATCTGATTACTTTCATTTCACACGATGACAATAGGAAAAAGTATGAATTTGAAAGCATCAGTGTCTGCCAAATTCAGTTTCATGATATTTTTGACACTAGATCAGTCTATATTTATCACAGAATTAACATTCGGAGACATTTGGAAATGTTTTGATCACCCAGCAAAAACAAAAAAAAGGTCATTGACACTTCCATCAAGTGATTCCGTGTTGTGTTCTGAGCAAAATCCAAATATTACTGCTTATTCAGGGAAATACCACTTGAAGGAACCTTCATTAATAATGTGTTTATTTGGGGCAAACTGTGAATATAGAGAATCATTAGTTTCTTGCAGATCTAAATGACAGGGTTTTGGCCGACTTTTGACGTAATACCATCTTGCACCTGTTTGTAGTTCTTACAGCTAAATGTAAACCTGGATTTTTAATGGTAATTTAACTTGATGGTTCCTTTTCCGATTTCCAATTGGAGTTGTGAAGATCATGTACTCCAGTCTTTCTCCTGATGGACCCCTGAAGCTGTACGAGTTCATAGCAATGGTGACAGTGGTGATGATAGTTCTCTCTCAGTTTCCAACGTTCCACTCCCTCAGACATATCAATCTGGCTTCACTATTTCTCAGCTTGGGCTACAGTTTCATTGTTGTCGGTGCCTGTATTCATGCAGGTATATTGACCTTTCTTTCAATCTTCATTTATGTCATTTGCCTGATCAAAAGCATTTAGATGGTATGAAAACAAATAAAACTATGTGTGAAATGCCATTCAACGCTGTATTTAAAAAAATAAATCAGTTGTAGTGAAAGTAGAGGAAGGCTTCTCTCATTCCCTGAATCACAGGATGTACTTTTAAGCAAAGCAGAATTCCTGATTGCATTCTTTCAGCTCAAATCCCATAATGAAATAGATATTTAATGTTCATTCTAGCTGTGATTTATGACTTGTTTTCGTCTCGTGGAGTAGCTGCAACCACCGTATCCTGTTTTTAGAACTAACCAGAACCCCTGAAATGAAAGATGAATAAGATTACACGTTGGGAATAGGATAGGAATTAAATCCTAGGCCATCCCTCCTTTACTAATGTGTAGTGAATAGGTTATGTGCATCTTGGAAAGTGCAACCTATGATTGAAATGGTGCTAGGCCAGACATGGGCCAATTTTGATGTGGAACCTGACTAGTAGATTGGTTTGTGATCCTTAACTATTGGTCCTAATAATTTCCAGGTGGCTACTGTCCAGAGGAAGTAGTTGAACTTGTCAACATGTGTTCGTTCAGTTTATTAAATTGTGTGTGTTATCTTGGGGACAAACTAAAATGACCCTGCAAGAGTTAAATCTTATTTGAAATAAGAAAATGTTTTTCACACCTTGCATTTGCTTTGTAGGTCTGTCAAAAAATGCCCCTCCGAGGGACTATTCCTTAGAATCTTCAGAGTCAGCAAGGGTCTTCAGTGCATTCACTTCCATCTCCATAATAGCTGCAATCTTTGGGAATGGAATACTGCCTGAAATACAAGTAAATTTCAGCTCATACTTCATAAATCCTATGTTGAACACTTTCGAACCAACTAGACTATAAGATTTGATTGATTCAACTAAATTGCACGATCATTCTCGCTGAAAGAGGTGTGACCTATCCGTTGGTGTTAATTCTGTGTGAATAATAATTTGGCTGAGGGATCATTCTATAAGAAAAATGAATAATACTTGATGGTCTTGATACATGCTTTTATTGATACAATTCTGCTACGCCATGAATACAGGCTACTTTGGCTCCACCTGCTACTGGGAAGATGGTAAAAGGCCTTTTGATGTGTTATACTGTAATACTTGTTACTTTCTACTCAACTGCAATGTCTGGATACTGGGTGTTTGGTAACAAATCTAACTCAAACATTCTCAAAAGCCTAATGCCTGATGAGGAGCCTTCCTTGGCCCCAACATGGGTTCTTGGCATGGGTGTTGTCTTTGTTCTGCTTCAGCTCTTTGCTATTGGCCTCGTAAGTTCACAGATTCACTCTTCAAATAATCTATAGAAAATTTGAATAGCCATTTCCCATTTCTTTTTAGGTTTCAGACTTTCATTTCTATTGAGGTAACATTTCCCCAACATAATGCAGGTTTATTCTCAAGTAGCTTATGAGATCATGGAAAAGAAATCTGCTGATGTCCAGCAAGGAATGTTCTCCAAAAGGAATCTAATTCCGAGGATAGTTCTTCGGACTCTTTATATGATATTCTGTGGATTTATGGCGGCTATGCTTCCTTTCTTTGGAGACATCAATGGTGTCGTAGGAGCTATTGGTTTCATCCCTCTAGATTTTGTACTTCCAATGCTCCTCTACAACATGACCTTCAAACCTCCGAAATCATCCCTCACCTACTGGCTCAATCTCTCCATAATGGTTGTCTTTACAGGTGCAGGACTCACGGGTGCATTCTCCTCAACAAGGAAATTGGTCCTTGATGCCAAAAAGTTCAAGCTATTTAGCAGCAATGTGGTAGATTAACTTGAAAGTAAATGAAATCGGTGTTCATGCTCTCCAATGCAACAGGTATTAGGTGCTTCAAGATCCAGAAAGTGCACAGCTACATGCCAATATGAAGTGAAATATCATTTACACGGTGATGAAAGAGAGTTGAGGTGAAGGCATTCCGCTTATAGCACCAAACATACTAATCAGTAGCTGGATAACTTGATAAATTGTATACTGTCACTGCATAAAAGGCATAGTATTTTAGCCAAAAAGGATGAGATAAGTAAGATATGCGACAGCAAATTAGCATATATAAGAGAGCCGTAGAGCATGGTCTAATTGAAATCGTTTCCTGTGAGGATCTCAGGCCATTATTTTTCACATAGAACGACATTAGCTTATGTAAGCACGTACTTTGTTTCTTCAGAAATTGGAGAAAAACAAATCCTTACCGCATGATTGTTTTGGAAAATCAGGCAGCAATACCTTCGTTTCTATAAAATAAATAAAATTTATTCCATGAGCAGGGAACGGTCACATCATATAGGGTTCGTGTCCAAACAGATGATTGTTTCAGCCTCTTAAGGGTTCGCAAAGCATGTATTTGATTCTTGGATTTCATGAAGTTCGTAGTGGGTTCGGTAATAAAAGACGACTTTTTGGGTGGTGGCGTCACGGCCAGCCTCGGTGATGTGAGATAAAAGCTTTTGAAAAAGAGAGTTTTCTCTCTGGGGGTGAATTAAACTAATCTTATCTAGCACCAGCCAACAAAATTACCATTATACTAAAAGTCCTGTTCCTCGTTTAATTAAATCATTATTATGAAGCCCATTCGTTTCCCATTTTTAGTAGAGAATTATTATATTTTTAGCATGCAGATTTTATGATATTTTCTATTTGAGTTTCTTTATTGTTTTTGTTAATTGAATGTGTAAACCTTCAATACTTTTTAATAGTTACTATTAATTTATTTACACTCCTGTGTTGTTTAATTTTTTTTAATTAATATTAATATCCAGATTAGTTTTTATATACCTTAATTAATCTCATAAATTTTAAAATTAATAATAATATAAACTATTATATTAACAACTCTATAACTCGAATTTAAGTAAATCTCTTGGTGTAAATCGCTTCCCATTTATCATCTAACTTTTGTTAATATACACTGTGCGCCGTGTGAACTCAAAATAACTTGTTACAAAAAGAAAAGGAAAAAAGAAGTCAGACTAACCGCCAAAGAAGGCATTAAAAGGGCGGGAAGTACAAGGTGAGAAAACGTTGCAAAAGGTCAACCCTTCGCATTTTTTCATCTTAAAGCTTAAGTTTATACGATTATAGAATATTTGTTACAGATCCTTTGAAATATGTCACGTGCTAGGAGACTGGATACCTAAATTATTGGAAAACCACAATCTTGACATTTCAATTTATTATTTTGCGTGTTTAAATGATGTGAGGGATATATTTTTAAAATTGCTTATATTATAGATTTAATTTTGAATTACTCAATTAAAAGCATTAATTTTTCTGTATATATTCAATTTCACCAACAAAAATCCTCATTAAAATCGGTGTATATAACTTCATGAAAAATCCCTACAATGATATCTTCATGTTTTCATTGACTCTCTTTATGTGTCTATAATATTTTTTAAAAGGAATCAGATATTCTTCTCCAGATTTCTATAATTATTTATCTTCAAAAAGATTAGATATCCTTATCTAGATCTCTGTGACCACATATCTCCAAAAGAAATAAGAATCCTTTTTTAGTATATGTGACTACTCATAGGACACTTTCCTTTTAAATTCATTCACAAATCTTATCACTTATTGGTATGCTAATTTTTTTATTATTAGACTATTTCTCTTAACAAACAAGACAATTAAACTCTCATCTCTTTTCCAGAAACATTAACAAAATTATAAGGATAACCTTCGTGTAGACACATTCACGATACAAAATAAGTTTTCTTCCCCTGTGATAGATAAGTCCTTCAAATATGTTGTTTATAAAACTTGGGGGCAAATGATGGTGCATGGTTTTTTAAATAAATTGAGTTGTTTGGGTCTAAGCTCAAATGGCTAGACTCGACCGCCCAAATTTTCTTTCCTCCTCCCACTTTTATTCATCTCCTTCTTACCCCGCATGTTGTACAAATCATACACAGGCACAATTTAATGCTTTATTGACATATACTTTGCAAGTACATATTTTTATGTGAGTTTAGCATCACATTTCTTGTTAATGATTGCAATGCGAACATGCACCATATTATACGCGGAGCAAGTGCCTCCTTTCTCACCTATGATTATTTCTTGCTAACATAATACCGACAATCATCAACTCTCCACCAATAACAAAGCTTGAATTATAATCAATAATCGACACCAACCTTTACACCAATCATATAACTCTTCACATTTTGATGTAAGCTAACATGACCAAAATTTATAAATGATTTAAGTCATTAGGTAAACAGAACAGGTTCTCAAATATAACAATTAAATGCAATATATTTTTTTAGATTTTCGTATTTTTTCTTATATATTATTTTCATTTTTCTTCCACACTTACTAACTTAAGTATTGAAAAGTGATTTTTTGTTCCATGAAAAACTTGTTTTTTCAGATATAACCAATCCCACATACGAAGTCCATGTAGCTTGGTTCAGGATCATAGCCCATGAAAAATTTAATTTTTGTGTGAAGTTTTTTCGCAAATGCTTAAATATTCGAAGGTGTTATAAGGAGTAACGTTATTTTGCTATTCTATGATGATCCTTGCTTTTATCCTTTTCACTAGATCTGGCAAATTAAGGTTGCATATACTTGTGCGTGTGCTGAAATGAGACCTAGCATTTCTTGTTTCCTACCTAACCCCCATTTTGAGAGGAAGATTAAACCATGCACGTATGAGCCGTGTTCACTGTCACACGGTGCCAGCTAGGTTTCAATCTTTATTTTTATTTTTATTTTTATTTTCCTCAAGTGACTTCGGACACAATTTGCTTAATTTAAGGCTTAGTGTCAGGGAGGACCACTATATGGAACGCAAATAAAATAAACAAAAAAAAAAGAGAGTAATAATAGACCAGAGAATAGCAAAAATAATAAGATATTCACATCAGAATTGCATGAAATGAAGGGGAAAAAAAAGATTAGATGGATATCACAGTATTTATCTGCATGTTCAGAGCAGTAATTGCTTGCATGATCAAACAGGGGATCCACACCCTTGATTAAGAAAAACAAAGAAAACAGCTGTTCACTCCCTGCATTCATGCTTAATAATGATCAATGCCATAATTTAATTAGAGAGTCATTAAGACATAATTAACCAAGTTAGATCTTTGAAGATTTGGTTACAAGTCCCCCTCAAAATGCCCCTTATTCACAGGAGTTCTTGTACACACGTAGCTCACCCAGCAAATTAAAATTATTAAGCCGCCTAGCTAGCTACCTCACATATAATCAAATTATACCATACAAATCTTCTAACGTAAATCAAATTAAGCCAACAAGACCTCGAGAAAGGACAAGATGGTGTTGTGTTCTGCAGATATTGGAAGAAGGATGTATAATCATGTGATCGACTATATATTATAAATGTATGCTTACTTTTGGTGGCAGGATTAAGGTCACGTCAAGAGCATCTTAAAAATGTGACTAAATGTTGCTTTATATATTAAACCAATCTATTAAATATACAGAAAACTCCAAGATAGTCTAAAGGCGACCATCATTCAATAAATGCAGTCTAGGAAGATGGTAAATTCAATGGTCCGTGTGTGAAGGCCGTGAAGATTGTAACTATTGCTTTCTTTTCAGGTCATAGCCAACGCGCTTGCTTATTTACCTACCATTAGAAAAGCAAGTGCAGTTGCAACCTCCCCATCTCTTTCTTTTTTCTCTCAAATCTTCTCTCTTCTAGTTATACCCCTCCCCTTCGATCTGTCTCCCTCTCTTCGCTTGTATTTTGCTATTCTTGCGTTATGGAGAAGATTCAAGGAAAGAATAAACGCCAAGAACAGAAACAGAAACAAAACAAAAACCAAAACCAAAACCATAACCAAAAAAACCTACAAGCTAATAATAAGGCTCTTGTATGGGATTGTGGAAGCTCACTATATGACTCCTTTGAACTTAAGTCTTTCGAGCGTCAACTTGATTCAGCAATCAATTCAAGAACCTTATCCATGCCTCATTTTCCTGATCGTCAAGTACTAACTCCTCCTCTTCCACCACCTAAGAAACCTTCAAAGATTTCGCGGTCACTCAACAAATTCCTGAAATCCATGTTCAAATCTAAACAAAATTCTAGCACCATGTTTCGGGTTCAAGAGCGATTGCAAGATGAATACTACGTCATCTATGATAAGTCCGGAGCTCTTACAACCATTCCTGAAGTGCCTGAAATTGATTTTGGAGGGTTTTCGCCTGAGATTAATTCACTGGTAAGAAAGACTGTGTCCGACAGGTTTACGGCCGCCTCCATCGGTATTTCATTAGCTTAACACTCTACCTGGTTGTAGATCATATGAATATTAATTAGTTAATGTCTTCTATGCTGTAGACTTTTGTGTTTATAATAGAGAATTTGATGTTTTAGGAGGGCTTTTTTAATTCATCTTTTTGTAATCTTTTTGTCCATGTTGCTTAAGAATTTAAATTTTTTACCATTTCATGGTTTGAATAACTAATGAAGTTGCTAATGAGGTCAATATCTTGTGGTTAAGAAGTTTGAGCCAATATTATTCTCGATTTTCCCTTGAATTATATAGCTGAGAGTCTCAGCTATATAATTCAAGGGCCTGAGAGTTTCAATTGATCAAATGTGCAGAATAATATCAAATTCGTGAGATGCATGACTCCAATTTTCATTGCCTTGCAGCTGATCATTGGCTAGCTTAATTCAGTACTCACAATCAGATAATTTATTGAAAGAAAACAAACTTAAAGTGCTTATAAGCTTCAAGAAGGATTCGAATATTAATTAGGAATGTTATTTGTGTCCATAAAAGCATTATTGTATAACGAAAATAGTGATTTTATAATATAATTACTCCATCTAATTTAATTAATCACATAAACTTGAGTTGAACACGTATAGAAAGTGATGTCCAACTCAGTATTGCATGTTTTTCTTTGATCAATTTCAATATAGTTTGCCTTAAAAGGGTAGTTAGATCTAGTAGTCAAAGCCATTAACTCATTTCTTTGATTTTATGAGTTTGCGTCTTGAAAATTTAATGATTTGACAAGTATACCTAGTCAATTAATTCGTAAATTATTCACCTAAAACAATCTCTAATCAAATATTGGTGATTAACACTGAAAAATATTGGTGATTTGACGAGTATTCCTAGTCAATTAATTCGTAAATTCATCTAAAACAATCTCTAAATAAATATTGGTGGTTAACACTGAAAAATGCTTCACACCATAAACTTCTTAACCTCGTTTGCTGACTAATTAAAACTATTGATAAGTTTCATATGAGTTCTAAAATTCAAGATGCTTAGGAATAAAATTGATATATTTGATAATTGATTAATCTTTTAATTCAAATAATCTAATATATTTTTTTTAGTCAATGTGTCTGGTGGCTTGATATAAAAAATCTAGGTGGTAGTAGGTGATGTCTGGTTAGCCATGGTGGCTAATAGTTATAGTAGTAACAGTTGGTGTATGGTAAGCCAATGTGGTTGGTACTTGAAAAGGATTCTCTTTGATGGACGTGGGAACTCTCTAATGATAAAATTAGTAACTTTATAGAGAGCGAAAGTGCAATGATATTTTAGAGAAATAAACTTTGAAAATATTTATGCAGAAAGTGTTAAAAATAAAGAGATTGTAAATTTTGAGTTTGAAGGATTTATGGTGTATTTATAGCTCATGGATCTTGTCTTTATATGGAGTGTAGGGGCTGAAATGTAATTT
>Ga0325410_1005580_pt1 | contig 13886 bp, 9 predicted proteins | sample PopdelMetagenome_16_FD_206182 | JGI IMG/M metagenome (GOLD analysis project Ga0325410, IMG submission 206182) | Populus deltoides microbial communities from Bellville, Georgia, United States - Xylem-PdIQD-R3 | ecosystem: Host-associated > Plants > Phyllosphere > Stem > Wood/Secondary xylem... | reverse complement strand
TATATTTAAATTTTAATTAATAAAATTTAGACACCCATTAAAAAATAGTAAACACATAAAAAACAAACACGGTAAAAATCCTCCTTCCAAAGCCTAGGAACGTTAATTCAAAGTTCCAAATCAATATATATTTTTTTTTTTTGTGGGAGTGTTTAGTTGGGAGATATGGTGGTTTTTTCAATGAAAAGTACATAATTTTTATTTTTAGAAGGTATGATTTGTGTTTTAAAATGATTAAATATTTATAAAAAATACCATCACACCTCCCACCCAAACACACACTAAATTATACAGCACAAGCTCTGACTGTATAATTTTACCGTTTTTTTTATTGTTAGATTTTACATTTGTAATTTCTTCCCAAAAATAATTTTTCCAACCACCTACTTCTTTTGGAATAAGGTTGAAATCATGTTTTTTTTTAATTTAAAAAAAATTAAATTTTTTTATATATTTTCATATCATTTTAATATATTAATATTAAAAATAATTTTAAAAAAATAAAAAATATATATAATTTTAATATAATTCTATAAAAAAAATCGTAACCGCTCAAACACTCATTTCATGAGCTTTTGCAAATGTAGTTTCATTGAGGTGTAAGAAATGACTCGTAAAGTTATTATTCAAGAAATCTTCTTGCTATTTCTTTTATATTTTAAATCCAAATATAGTGTGTTTATTAGTGTAACTTGATAATTTAATATTGGTTATGTTAAAGAACGTATTTGGATAGGAAGAAGATTTTAATTTAATTTCTTTATTTTTTATCATGAATTTTAAAAAAATTAATATAAAAAAATAAAAATAGTAGAAACAAAAGGGACATGTCTTTTTAGACTTTATATTTTAAAAGTATAGAAATTTATTTTAAAAAAAATTAAAAACAAATTTATTTTATATCTTCTCTCTTCAATAACTAAATACTATCCAAAAATTTAAAAAAAAAATTAATTGGAGAAGAAGAAGATGCGGAGGACAAAGAAGATATCAAGATTACAAGGACACTCAGGGATATTAAATCAATTATAATGATAAACCTATAACATTTCAAAACTCTTTTTTTTTTTTTTTTTTTTGTTAAATGGGCTTGCATGTTCCCGAATCCCGACTCAATATATAAAGTTAAAGTGTTATCAATTATATAAATAGGACGATGTGAAGTGTACTTTTTAACCATGCTTAAACCTCAAGAAATCAGTCTACTTTTTCTAATAAAATATAATGAAAATATCTATTATATCTAATTCCTATTAAAAAAATAATATGAATTATATTCTGGAATTTTATCTAATAATTTAAGCTATTAAGTTGAAATGGTTCCTTGATATGGTATCAGAGCCTTAATGACCAAGCAGTCACGAGTTCAAATCTCACCATCCTTATTTATTTGATAAAAATTAAACAGAAAGTAATGTGTGCCTGTACAAGTTTCAAGCCCAAAGAGCTTTCACTTGAGGGGAGGTGTTAGAGAATAATATAAATCATATCCTGATACCTCACCTAATAGTTTAAGCTATATTGGATTGAGATGGTTTCTTGACAATTTCAAATGTCCAAAAAAAATTATCTTTAAGATATTTGTTAGAAGAGTTCTGAAAAATATTAAGAATATTACTTAACACCTCTAAAATTCTTATTAATTAAAAAGAGGTGGAGTTTTTACCGCATCTCCTCGTGAATTATTATTCACTTTGATAATGCTTTGTATTTATGTAAATTATTTTATTTTTAATTTTAATTCTATCTTTTAATTTTAATTCTATCTTTTAATAATATTTTTTATTGAGTTTTATGATTTATTTTGATTTGTTTTTTATGAGGTTATTTCAACCTTATAATCTAGATCGCGAGATTGGCAGATTAATCCGGTTAACTCAAAGTTTTTTTTTCTTTTTTATTGAATTTTTTTTAATTTTATCCTTCAATTTTTTACTGATTGTGATTAGACTTCATAATGTTTTTTACTTTGATTTACTTTCTATGAGGTAATCCTAGTTTCATGTCTTGAGTCACATGTTTAATGAGTTAACTCGAGTTTACTCGGGTCATACTTTTAGTTTTTTTTTTAATTTTATCTTTCAATATGAAGTTAATTAAAAATTGTGTTTCATAATTTATCTCAATTTGCTTTTTATGGATTATCACAACCTCATGATTAGATCATGAGTTTCTTGATTAACTCAGGTTGTCTTCAGTCTTTTTTTATATACTTTCTATGAGATTATCTTTGTCTCATGATTCAGGTTATGAATATAACATATTTACCCGAGTTGATTCTAGATTTTTTTATATACTTTTTAAATTGTTTTTTATTCAATTTCATCCTTTAACATTGAGTTAATTAAAAATTAATTTATATAATTTATTTCAATTTACTTTCTAAGAAGTTAGCTTGGTCTCATAACTTGGGTTACAGATTTGGTAGATTGACTCAGTCATTTTCTAGGTTTTTTTTTCATTGATTCTTTTTAATTTCATCTTTTAACACTAAATTAATTAACAACTAAATTTCATAATTTTTTTTTTTGAATTGATTTTTGCCATGACTAATTATCCAGTTCTATTTCAATAGAAAAAAAAAAAGTCTTCGTCTGTGAAAACTTTTTAAATTTATTTAATTAATATTTATCCAATAAAAAAAATATACCAAGTGTCTTTAACATAACTAGTTTTTGTGTCAGCGAGAAAAAAGATTGGGCATTTTTTTTAGATGTTTTGGTATTGTATGTTTTTTTTTCTTTTTTTTACATTCTCAAGTTTGTAAATTGGAAACACAAATTACTTATAAACACATAACAAAAGAGATCTAATAGGGCTTTTTGGATCAGTGGGCAACCATTAATTTGTTAACAAACTCTAATCCAAACTGCAAACCCTTTCCACATTATGTTTTTGTTCACTTGTTGCTCTCAACCTCCATTGTGATTTATTTTTGCTTTCAGACTATCCTGGACAGCAGCAAGTATAAGGGAAATAAATCTCATTATTTGCTTTAGTATCTATATCATTATAAACACTTTAAATGTGGCATGAACATCACATACCAACACGAGAGATGTCAGCTATGGCTTATAGTAATGTTTGTGATTGTGATTATTTTTTCAAGTATTTTTTATTTGAAAATGTATTAAAATAATATTTTTTATTTTTAAAAAAATTATTTTTAACATCAACACATCAAAACAATCCAAAAACATAAAAATATAATAATTTAAGTAAAGAAATAAAAAAATCTTTAAAAACACTTTTTAATTGCAAAAATAAACGGCTGTTTGTTTTTGCGATTGAAACAATATTTTGTAATTTTTTTAAAAAAAATTCTTGAAATTATTTTTTTTGCACTTTTAAATTGTTTTGATATGTAAATATCAAAATTATTTTTTTTAAAAAAATTACTTTCATGCATTTTCAAGCGAAAAGTATTTACAGTTATCACATTTCAAAACACCACCTAAACATAAATAACATCTCACACTTGAAATAACATCCAGTATCTCGGGTCAATCTAGGTTACAAAGGACGAACATTGTTTGGTGTGGGTGTGCTTGGAATTGTAGTAGCGGTGGCGGTTTAAAGTGTTTTTCGCTTAGAAATGTATTAAAATAAAGCTTTTTTATTTTTAAAAAATTATTTTTGACATCAATACATGAAAACGATTTCAAAACATAAAAAAATAATTTTTAAAATAATTTTTTAAAAAAATTTAAGGAAACACGGGCAACACACCTCCTAGTTCAAGACTAGCAGTTTTAAAACCAAAAGCATACTGCTTGGCAGTAGTCAAAGAGCTGGTCTCCACGCTGCAGATTCCTTGAATAATAACTTGCATTATCTGTATAAATCCATGCAAGGTTATGTCTGCTGTGTGCATGCTGTTTCTTAGGATCAAGATATCCGTGTATGCAAGTGAAATGTCTACCTATCTTCAAGCATGCAGGCAGCATCAATAAAACCTAATTTCAGATTTTATCAAAGGCCAGTTCATAAACAAACTGGTATAAGAATCCAGCTTAATCATATCAAGATGTATGTATTGCCCAAGGAAACAAGAAATTTCTAGGAACTTGCATGCTGTAGTGAAAAAAATTTCTTTTTTCTTTTCAACGCAGAGAGCATTCCATTAATGGGAAATCAAAGAATTCACCTCATGGGAAAAAAGAAGAAGAAAAGGACGATTCAGCTTCCAATGGAACATCCTCCATTGTAACCTGATGCCATGGTCCTCTGCTAGTGCTCTAAACCATATACAACATCCCTGCTTGAAACCATATTACGGGGAGCAGAGAAAACAAGGCTCTTCTGGCTCATCGTGGAAACAAAATAGATGCCTTCTTAACATTCTTCAAACAGCACAACGCTAAAATTACACCTCCATGCACACTACATCTACATCCTACAACAGCGAGGGCACAAGTAAGAACAGACATGTTAAAACACAAACCATGAGCCACACAAGTAAGAACCCCAATCTTTCTAAAAAAGAAAAAAGAAAAAAAAGATGTTCTAATAAACTTCCATTTTTAATATCAATATCTAAACTAGGTGAAAAATTTGCGAGCTAAATTTAAAACAGCGTTTTATTTACAGCGTCCAGTTCTTCCTCCAGCATATAGATCTGTTTATCAGGCCTGCTCCAACGAATTTAAGCTTACACCAACTCTCTTTTTTAATCATCAATTTCCACTATACTAGCTCACATCCAGTATACTCAAAGAGAAGCTAAAACCAACATTAAATGGATCGATACGACTTATGTCAGGGAATCAAAAATCACTTGCGATATAAAAAAATGAAAAAACATAGTAGAATTCCATACAAGACAAGGACACAAGCGTAGCAATGGTCGGGCTCAAGCTTCAGTGAAGAACAAGGAAATTAGAGAAGCCAAAGAAAAAATGTGAATCAGTCATGAGATTTAGATGCATTACTCTAAGAAGCGCATGAGTACTATCACAGTACAGAAGAGACAAAGACACTGGAAATAAAAGAAATAAAATAAAATAAAAATAAAAATGAAGACACAATTGTATTTGGTAACAAACTATAAGATAAAATAATTATTTTTGTATGCGGTTTAGTTATAGTGAACAAGACATAATAAAATATATATAAAAAAAATCTGATTTACCTTTAATATATATTGTTATCAGGCTTATATATTTTAAAAAAATAATTAGATATTTTGTTTTTTTTATTTTAGTTTATATTAAGTGTTAAAATTAATAATATTATAATAATCCTACTTATAAAATTAGAACTGACTTAACGGACTGACCCGAGGCCTAAACTGGTTCAAGTTTAAGAAAAAATTGAGAAAGAATTGACTTAACCTGACCCGATAAAAAAACCATGTCAACCCGAGAAAAACACAGGTAAAAAAACTATTGATTTAAAAAAAATAGTCAAAACAAGATTATTTTGATTATTTTAAAAAATAAATTAGGTCAGCCGAAATAACCCTCCTGCTCCATGACTTGAACCTTGTCTCTAGTCGACTCTCGAGTCGGGTATTAAAACTATTATAATAATCATTTTTATATATATATTAACTCGGGTCAACCTGTGTTGACCCTCCTGACTTGTGACATGGATCTTGCCCTAGTTGACCCCCAAGTTGAGTTTTAAAACTATGATAATAAAAACTTTTATCCTTACATTAATCTGGGTTGACTCTCCTGATCGGTGACCTGAGCTTTGCCCCGAGTTGACTCCTAAATCAAAATTTTTAACTATAATAATAATCATTTTTATTTTATGTTGACTCGGTTGACCTTCTTGCCACTTGACCTAGGCCTTATCCTAGGTAAACCCCACCATATAAGCCTCCAGTGACCATCATATGAGCAACCACAGGGCTCGAACCTGAGACCATAGAAGAAGCAAACCTCTTAATCCTAAACTCTTATCATTGGACCACCACCTAGATAATTGTCTCTAAAGACATATTACTTCTATACCTCTTGGTTTGGAAATACAGAAAATCACTCCCGAATTATCTCATAAAGATATTTATCTATATATCTCACTCTTTTTCTCTAAATACATTTATGTAAATTTATGTCTCTATAGTCTTTGTTTTTTTTTCCTTAGAATAATAACTCTTTTATCTTGAATAATAACTAAACGATACCAATGGTAAAAACGTACATCCCAGTATCCAAAGTAATCAAATAAAACAACAAATCAGAAAGAATGCAAACCATAATGTGACATTTATCCCTATTAAGTTTCCATGTCATTTTGAAAGATTCAGTTTTTCCCTATATAGTTTTAATAGCCGAGGAGCTTCATCAAAACCATCCACGAACTTATGAAGAAATGACTTCTCCGAATACTTAAACAAAGTGGCCAAGTTAGGCTTTTCATCAATCAACTTATTTGATTGTAGGAATTGAAGAACAGAAGCCCTTGGTATAAGTCTCTTCTCCAAGCTCAGCAACAAAAGAATTGGATGTTCGGCAACATAAGAAGACTCACAGCCCATATTGTTAACCAAAAAGTCCATCACTGCCATAATCTTATCCTCGGAACTCATCATACACCACGGATTCCTTTTGAAAGCAGCCAGAACCTCTTCGTCTGACCAACCCCATCTCTTATAAACACCAACCTTCTTTTCCCATCCAGATTTACTCTGCGCAGACCGTGCCAGCACTGCTAGAGTAAACACTAACTTGGAAGGGTCAAAACCCATTTCTTTTACCGTTTCAACAGTATTTCTAAAACGAATTGGACAAGCTCTCACAGTCCTAGGCCACTTATAAATTAAGGAAGCAATATGTGATTTGGGAATTCCATTTTCTCTCAAAATGCTGACGTAAGGTTGCAAATAACTCTCAGGACGATGATAGATAATAAACGGATAGGTTTTGGCAACAGTAATTGCCTTGTCATTGGATTGAAGCAAATCACTAAGGAAGTTAAAAGTAGGAGTTATAATGTTTTCCAAGCTTCTATGCAAAAGAGGAGGAATTATGCAGAAAAGGGTGGCAAGTTCAGTGCTTGACATGCCTCTGGAGAGAAAAAAATCCAGTCTAGGCAAAAGGGTTTTCTCAGGATTACATGAAAGCACCTTCGGGAATTTCTTAACGAGTTTAAAGATTTTGTCTTCGGGGAAACCATAGCGCCTGAATGTGTCGATGACTGAGTCAGGTTTATCTGGGGTTTCGAATTTGAGATGCTTGGAAGCTGATAGAGCAGATTCTGGAGAGAACCCACATTTTTTTATGAGATAAGAGGCTGCAAATGAGTGTTGATTTGGATTTGCAGTGCTTGAGATGCATCTGGTAAATGGTAACAAGAATAATTGGTGGCTGTTGGCTTCAATAAAATGGGTTGGTGAGAGTCTCAAGTAGTGTATTCCATGATGATGGAGAATTGTTTTGCAAAAACAATAAGACATCGGAGATCAAAGGAAATGAAATTCAAGTAGCAAGAGCAGAGGGACTGACCTCTTTGTGCAAAGGGAATCCGCAGCCGACAATCGAGAAGTGAGCTAAACAATTCAACCTCGCCCCCGCGGCTCCTATTTGATACGCAAAGCGGCCTCTTCACGCTTAACTAGGGATACCAATGGCTTATCCATCCCAATGTTTTACACGTGAGTTCGGACTCTATCTAACGACTGTATATTACATTAAGGGTAAGACATTGTTTTTAATTTATTTATTTTTTGTTTAAAAATGTAGTAAAATAATATTTTATTTTATTTTTAAAATTTTATTTTTAACATCTGTAATTTAAAACAATTTAAAACAAAATTTTAAAACAAAAAAATAAAAAATTTAAAAATTATTACTCAACCATAGCACCAAACACCTCCTAAATTAAAAGAAACTAAAAGATTTATTTATTAAATTCTCTCACGAAATATTGTTTTGCATTTTTTATTCCTTGAAATTTTTAATTTAATCACCAGTTTTTTTTAAAATTTTATTCTTACACATCTTTATTTTAGTTTTTGACCTAATAATTTGTTTTGATTAACTTATTATAAGGTTCTCCGGATATCAACATTTAGTTAAAATTTAATTTTGCAAAAAAAAAAAATTTACTTTATTAATTGAAAAGTATTGAAAATATAGGGATTTGTAAATTTCGTGTAAAGTAGCTTAATTTACCAACAAAAAAATTATAAATTAAAAGAAAAATCTTTATGACTATGAGTGAAATTTCTAATTGATTAATGTAAAAACTCGGATGAAATAAAAATTTAAATCAGTATGTGAAAAGTGATGGCAATCAAAGATTCGAAAGAAATACCATGCAAGATTTAAAATGAGTGGCACTATTATAATAACATAGAAAAATCCTTATCATCTCCCATAAAAAATCGTCACTCATAGGTTTAGAGAGAAGTTTGTGAAATTTTGCCTTTTCTCTCTTTTTTTTCTCTCAGTCTCCTTAGATTATAGGGCATGGAATATGATTAAGTGTTTCTTATCGAGTATAACAAACCAAATTAGAGGAAATTGGAGAGAAAGAGGGGTTGAAAGTTTGTTGTCAAATGGGAGAAAATGTCAAATTTGAAGTGAAGAAGAGGATTGCTTGGAATTGGTTGCAAAGAATTATTAATTTTGGGTTAATTAGTAAGGGTAAGATGTTCTTTTACTAGTAATTTCACTTTTGCTCTTGTTTTTGTTAGGGGATTGAAATGGAAAAGTTAGGGTTTATGATATTTTTGTATTGAAATGTTAATTAGGTTGATTATTATTGATGTTGAGTTATGAAGAGTGCATTATAAAAGTTTAATTTAGATCAATTACATGAGGAATTGTTTAATGTGCAACATTTTTATAATAAAATAAAATGAAATGAAAAATGAAATAATAGAAAATAAAAATGGAAATGGACATGTTTTACAGGATTAATTTTATTAAAAAAATATCATGAACTCCACTATCAATGACAATTTACTTTCTAACATATTTTTCATAAAATACCAACTTTAAACAATTATTTTCAAGTGATATTCATCAAAATAACCAAACTTGAACCCATTTAAAGTCCTTTTTTGCATGAAAAATAGAGGGAATCAAACATAACTTCCAAACATAATTTTATTGTTTATGCGAAATAGGAGGAGATTGATATGATTCTTCAATGGCCTGTCATGATTGGAAGTTGCACACGTTAAAGAGTAGAGGTGGAGCACACATTGAAAAGCAGAGGTGGAGAGCAAAGCTTTATATTTCCTTTTTGTTTTATTTAATTGTAATTGAAATAGTCAATGAATAATTAGTTGTACTCAGGAGAGTTGTTGAAAGCTTTCCTAGTATATTTAATTCCACTAGTTGAGTCCATATTATTATGGGAGATATTGTAACGTTGTGGCCTATTCAGGCTCATTTATTCTATTGAATGAGGCATTGCAGAATAATACAAACACACTCTTCCAAGCCTCTGTTCCTTTTCTTCTTCTTCTGATTCCTTTCCCAAATTATGTTTTTATCAGTTGTGTTAGAGCGGTTCGGTTCATGGATACACACAGTAAAACCAACGTGGAGTTTCATAACGAGGTTTATGAAGCCCTTGCCTGTCATGATACCAACTTTGAGGAATTAAACCACAATTTTAGTCGAGTCAGCACTGCCCTGCAAAGAGCCATGGCTGAGCTGCAGGCAATGCGAATTGCCCAATCTAATCACACATCTGACAAAGAAGTTAATCCATTCGCATCAGGATAAACTTCCCACCACAAGCCTTCTGCATCAACCACCTCCATTCCAGACCGGAATCACACTCACCTCAAGTTGAACTTTCCAACATTTGCAGGTGAAGATAAGGATTGCACAGGTTTGGTTGGTATACAAAAAATAGGGGTCCATTGCATTGGGACGAGTTCACCTAAGCCCTCCTCCACCATTTTAGACCAACGAAATTATGATGATCCATTAAAAGCATTATCTTATCTTAGACAAATGATAACAATTAATGCTTATCAAGAGGCATTCAAAAAATTATCCCACAAGGTAGATGATATTCTAGAAAAGTTTTTGGTTGGTTATTTTATTAAAGGATTGAAAGATGATATTCAATTGGATGTACGTGTTAAGCAACCAAAAATGCTATCCAAAACGACTAGTGTAGCTCACCTCAATGAAGAATGAAACCAATTTCAGCTAAAACCTGGTAACCAAATTCGACCAATAACCTCCTCCTACTAACCCCAACCTCAGCAGAGTACCACGATAGGACTGTTTGGACCTTCCCCCTCTCGACGACCACCTTAAGCGTCTGAAAATCTCAATAGACATGTTCGGCGACTTACGGGACACAAAGCTAGGGAGAGATATAAAAAAGGATTATGTTTCTATTGTGATGATAAGTACATGCAGGGACATTGTTGTACATGCCCACAAATGTTTATGATGGTTGATGGGTAGATAGAAGAGGAGATAGTTGATATGTGGATATAGAGCCATCAGAAGAAGCCACTCCTGAAATATCGTTTCATGCCTTGGTTGAACTGCACATCCATAACCTTTCAGGTTATTGGGAAGGTCAGAAACAAAGAATTGATAGTGCTCATTGATGGGGGCAGCACCTATAATTTCATCGAACAATTCGTAGTTACCAAGTTTGGATTACAAGTGATCCGTGGCAAAACAATTCAGGTAACAGTTGGAAACAAAGCAATTATTGAGTGCACTAGATGTTGTATGAGACTCTCCCTCTCAATTCAAGGATTCATAGTACGAGCTGATTTCTACGTACTTATTATGGCTGTCTATCAAACCGTTCTGAGAGTGCAATGGTTAAAGACATTGAGTCCAATTCAAACAGATTACAAGGAACTCAGTATGACCTTCACATAATCTGGTCGGACTCATGTATTATAAGGGATGAGAAGTTTTGAGCTCGCTCTTATGAGTGAAAAAGAATTGTTGCATTTATCAGGTATGGGGTTTTTTGTTCATGATATTATAGATGAAACACCAATTCAAGAGACCAAAATGCCACCGGATCTTAATAAAATACTATCAGAATTTTCACATTTGTTTGAGGAACCTGTTAGGTTGCCGCCTACACGCAACCATGACCATTGAATTTTGTTGCTATCGAACCAACCATCAGTTAACGCAAGACCTTACAAGTATCCTCACTACTAGAAAACTAAGATAAAAAATATGGTCAAAGAATTCCTCAAAACTAGAATCATTTGGCCTAGCCGGAGCCTTTTTTGTCACCAATTTTGCTAATAAAAAAGTCAGATAGGTCTTAGCGTTTTTGTATAGATTACAAGGCACTCAATAAGATCACGGTAAATGATAAATTTCCAATACTAGTCATTGGCGAGTTGTTTGATGAGTTACATGGCGCGAAATGTTTTTCAAAGCTAAACTTGCATTTTAGGTACCACCAAATCCGCGTCCAGCAAGAAGACATTTACAAAACCACCTTTTGAACTCACGATGGGCATTATAAATTTCTAGTGATGCCTTTCGGTTTGATGAACGCCCCGACCTCCTTTTAGAGTCTCATGAACAACATTTTCGACCATATTTACGAAGGTTTATTCTTGTTTTTTTATGATATTCTGATGTATAATCGGTCTTAGGCGAATCATCTGCAACACCTAAAACAAGTGTTTCAAATTCTTTATGAGCACCAGCTGTATGTCAAGTCCTCCAAGTGTTAGTTTGGAGTGATGGCAGTAAGGTATTTGGGTCACCCAATTTCTTTCGATGACTTAGCAGTAGATCCAACTAAAATACAATCAGTCCTAACTTGGTTTGTACCGATCTCACCTAAAAGGGTTCATGGTTTCCTTGGGTTGGTTGGTTGCTATCACAAATTTATTAGGGGGCTTGGTGTGATTGTTGTTTCGTTAACAAGGTTTCTAACCAAAGAAGGATTTCACTGGACCGAATAATCTCTCTTTGCCATTAATCAGTTGAAGTATGCTTTTACATCACCTCTAATATTACGGCTACCAAACTTTACATAGTAGTTCATGATGGAATGTGATACATGTGAAGATGGTTTAGGTGTTATATTGTCTCAATAGAACCCAACCCCTAGCTTATTTTAGTGAATTCTTAAAAGGGAAGGCCACATTACTATCAACCTACGATAAAGAAATGCTAGTTGTGGTGAAGGCTGTTTAAAAATGGCGACCATATCTCTTGGGGAAGCCGTTTGTCATCAAAACAGACCATCGAAGTCTAAAATATCTCATAGAGTAGATAATTACTACGCCTTCACAAGCAAGATGGCTATAAAAAATTATGGATTTGATTACTCTATTTAGTACAAGAAAGGCAAAGAAAATCAAGGCGTGAACGCTCTCGCTCGCATTGTCGCTTTCTAATTTCAGGCCTTGTCAATTCTAGTTGTCGACTGGTGGTCAACCCTTCAACAAGAGGTACTACACCATCCTTAATATGCTTCTTTGTGTAATAATCATTCTTTAAATTGTGTTCAAATGGATGGTGTGTGGATGCAAAATGGAAAAATCCACTTGAGCCCCACTTCATCGATGCTACTAGCTGTTTTGGCCAATACCCATTCTTCTCCAGCGGGTAGACATTTCAGTTACTTAAAGACACTTCGCCAAATTTTTGTTAGTTTTGTTTAGCCTGGCATCCACACCTCTGTTAAGCAATTCATTCAGAATTATGATGTGTGTCAACGTTGTAAGAATTAGACTCCTTTGTTAAATTGCTTGTTGAAGGATTGTCAACGTCACAAGGCCACGATGTGATCGTGGTTGTTGTTGATCGCCTTTCAAAGTATACATGTTTTATGCCATTAAAGCACCCTTGCACAACAACATCAGTAGCTAACAGTTTTGTCAATAATGTTGTGCATTTGCATGGTGTGCCTCTTTCCATTATCAACGATCATGATAGAATAATTCTTAGTACTTTATGGAAATCTTTGTTCAAATTATCTTGGACATCATTGTGTTTCATTTTTAGTTCCAATTATCACCCACAATCTGAAGGCCAAACCGAGGTGGTGAATTGCACCCTTAAGCAATATTTATGTTGCTTCACTTTTGACCAACCAAAATATGGATGGAATAGCTCTCGTGGGTGGAATATGGACATAATACTACCATCCATTCATCCACTAAATTGTCTCTTTTTGAAGTTGTTTATGGTGTTCCTCCTCCCTCTCCAATATCTTACATTCCGGGAACAACAAAAGTCCAAGCATTGGACGGCTTGTTGCCTACAAGGGAGGTCATTCTTTATGAACTACGACATAATTTGTTAGAAGCACAAGTTCGTATAAAGGCACATGCATACTTGCATCGCCGCGAGGTCACTTTTGAGATAGGCGACTACGTATTCTTACGGTTGTAACCTTACTGTCAAAAATCAGTGGCTTTATAAAGATCGTTGAAATTGTCACCTAGATTTTTTAGACCTTTCAAATTTCTTGCCTAAATAGAAATGGTGGCGTACAAACTAGCCCTTCCAACAGAGGCACAAATACATGATGTTTTTCACGTCAGTTTGCTCAAGAAAAAAGAGGGACTAATCTCTAACACCACTATAGTTACCCTTCCTCGTGTCTCAACAAATGCATCCTTGCTACCAGAACCTGAGTTCATTTTGGACCATCATGTTATTCAGAAGGAAAACTACCGTTTGAAAACAAAAATTTTATTTCAATGAAAAGAAGCTTTCCCAGAAGATGTTACATGGAAAAACTTATCCAAAGTTCAGCCTTGAGGACAAGGCCCTCTTAAACGGATGAATTGATATGATTTTTCAATGACATGTCATGATTGGAAGTTGCACATATTGAAGAGCAAAGATGATGGAGAGTAGAGCTTAGATATTTTCCTTTTGTTTTATTTAATTGCAATTGAAATAGTCAAGGAAAGCATTCAGTTTCACTAGTTGAGTTTCTATTATTTCACTAGTTGA
>Ga0325410_1005579_pt1 | contig 13886 bp, 10 predicted proteins | sample PopdelMetagenome_16_FD_206182 | JGI IMG/M metagenome (GOLD analysis project Ga0325410, IMG submission 206182) | Populus deltoides microbial communities from Bellville, Georgia, United States - Xylem-PdIQD-R3 | ecosystem: Host-associated > Plants > Phyllosphere > Stem > Wood/Secondary xylem... | reverse complement strand
ACCAATATTTCTGAAAGAAATTTATCTGAATTTTAAAGTACGTACCATGCGTAATTATATTAAGTAAAAGGCCAGTGTTTTTTTTTTTTAAAATGTTATATATATATATTTACTGATTTGAAATTTGATAAACATGATTTAGTTGAATAAATAATTAATTAAATTGGAATAAATAAAAATCAAAGAACCAGGTAATTTACACGTGCGTGTTTATTTGTTAGTTTGATAATTCTTACTTCTGCGATACAACCATCGTATAACAGTAGGGATCAGAACCAGATGCCTTTTGTATATTTATTTATTTATTTATTTATTTTTCATCAAAATTGCTTTTGTTTGATTCCAACACTTTATTAATTTTTCAAAAAGAAAACGAAGAAGAAGAAGAAGAAGAAGAAGAAGAAGAGATTCCTACTCCACCTTCAGAATTCATGAGCAGACCACGTTAACAATGGTGATGAAAGATAAATAATATAAAAAAAGAAAGGAATATTAAGAAAATTGCTTTTAGATTTAGGATTTTGAACCACTTCTTCATCAAGAATGGAATATATATATATATATATGTTCGAGCATGGCACAAGTATTGACAGTTTTGCTTGGAGGACAAAAAGTAACATTAAAATAAAAATAAAATAACCTATATAATTTTCATTGCACACCGTGGGTCAAAGTCACAACAATGTTTTTTTTTTTTTTTTTGAATCACTTATTTATTTTTAAAAAATTTATCCTCCAAACTTTAATTGATTTGAGGTTAGATTCTCAAGAGTTTCTCATAATATTTTTTTTAAAAGGGTTTCTCACAAGATTAAATTATTGCTTAATTTACCAAAATCAATTTCATTAATTAAATATAATTAAAACTGTAACGACTTAAATGGACATTAGAGCAGATTCCATTCTCTTTTTTCCTGGGGTTACTATAGCTAGGGCATTTTTAGCATTATTGGTCCTAGATTTACTTTCTTTCATTTGTTTTCAATATTTTTAAACTCTTTTTATGAGGTTTTTACATGTTGGTCCAAGATTTTATTTTCTTCATGTTTTGGTCCCCAAACTTAAAGAGAGAAGAGAGAGACAAAGTTGGAAAAACAAACAACAAAAACAAAGGTCTATTAGTCCAATTCTGATTGAGAAAATTGAAAAACTTGGAGTCAAAGTGTTTCTCTTGACAAGAAGAGTACCATTGATTTTGTAACTTAAGTGTGTTATAATTGAATAAAGATAAGTTATTTTAATATGTACCAATCACTTTTTGTTAATTTTATTGTTAAGTTAAAAACCCAGGGGAAATTGATTTTTTGTAGAATTGATAAAATCAATATTATTCTATATAGGTTTGATAAGTAATGGATTATTATTCTTGAATGTATCGAGATTCATTCGAAGGATTGTATATGCAAGATTATCTTTAAGTGGTTAAGGATTATATTAATTTCATACTTTCTATTCCAAAGAATATTAGTTAAGGAAAAATTAGATGTTCATCTATAAAAAGTTTCAACATAAATGTAATAGCTCGCCTTATTGTAGTAAAAAACAACGACAAATTTTTTTGGGTTAGGTTCTCGATGTTCATTACAATATCATTCTAGAATTTGATAAAATAGGCCCTACTCATTAATAAGGCACAATCCACGTAGAGTAATGTAAATCAACATATAAAGTGGTTATTACACGTACTCATAACATCATATTTACATATTCATAAGTTTGCATTCTTATTCTAATAATACTATTATTACGAGTTTAAATAAAAGTGTCGAACGATAATTTATACATTTGTTCATACAAAATTCATACAAGATACATCGTAATCTAGCATGTGACTACATGGTTCTTTGCAAAAGTATGGTCCCATGAAATGAGATTTCTAGGCACTTTGTTAGTGTGACGTCCCTGCTATAGTACAAATATTTACAAGAATTATAAACAATTTATGATAAGAAAATAAATAGTTATAAGGAAACATTCTCGTTATTTCTCGTTTATAGTGTAATAATCATAGTTCTTTTATATACTTGATGCATACACAACTTAGTATGCATGAACAAATAAAATTTCAAAACTAAATTATAACTTTCAAATCTGATCATTCACTACGGATGTCATTAGCCGAAGTTAACCTTCAAACATAACCGACCATCCATATTAAAAGCCATTAACCAAAGCTACTCATTGAACACAACCGGCCATCCATCTCGAATGTCATTAGCTGAAACTAATTATTACACATCTTATGGTTAACACAAAAATCATCAGCGCGTATAATCTATTGTTGGACTTGAAAATCATTGACGAAAACTGAGTCGATGCCAACCTAGAAATCATCAGCGCAATCCAGTTCTACAGCCGATGTTGAATTCATCAGCGCACACATCCTACTGTTGATATTGAAATCATTAATGATATTGAGTCATTGCCGACTCAGAAATCATCAGTGCTATCCAGTTCCACGGCTGATGCTAAATTCGTCAGCGCATACATCCTACTGTTGATACTTAAAGCGTTAATGAAAACTAAGTCACTGATGATTTCTGAGTCACTACCAATACTCAGAAATCGTCAGCAACAATTCGAGTCAACTTTGGTTTTGCTTTCTCCTTAGACTACGCGTAAGATTTACACTATGTTTTTCTCTTTTGTAACACTTTCTAGCCGATACTTGGACACATATCGACAACAAACATATTCAAATTCTATCACAAGGGCATTGACAATGCACAACCAAATCCCGACATGCATATTGTTTCTAGGTTCACCTAACTACTACTCCTCATTATACAAATTCATCCATTACATAAACAAAATCAATGCATTATCATGAGATGATTTTTGTTTCAGCTTTAACATGCTTATAAGGGTTTAACAACAATACAATCCTGCACATACAATCAATTTATCTCATTTTCACAAGTATAATCACAACAATATGCCACAACCATATCTTCATTCACTTGATCCTTTTTCATATAAATTCATCAATCTCACAACAAAATCAAAGCATTATAATCATTACCAATTTTGTTCCAACCCACATATATTTCTAGGAATCCAACAAGATCACACTCTCTGCATTTCATAATTTCATTTCACATTTCATGTAAATTCATCAATTATATATGAAATCAAGGCACTAATCATCAACATAAGTTTTGTTTTAGTTTAAACATGTTCTTAGAAGTTCAAAAAGGTCATTGTTGTGCATTTCATCACACAAACACATTCTGTCTAGCCCCTTAATCTGGCCAGTTCTTCCTCCAAGTTTATGTGTTCAAGTTCATTCATTTCTTTTGTTGTTATTTCTAGAAATATATCCCCCATCTAGCTCTCCATTCTCCTTAGTCTTTTTAACTAGTTCTCTTAAGTAATAGGTGTAAGAAACTTAGCCAATCTCTTGAGGTTTTCCTCTCTTTTTCTATCCTAAAATTCCAAAAAGCAAGTAATGAGGTGATGTTCTTTCCATACCTTATGATTTTGAGTAGCTTTAGTAAAGGATTTAACAGTTTTCTCCCCTCTTCTCTTGCTTTTATTCTTCTTCTTCTCCCCTCTCAGTTTCTTCTCTTTTTGTCAGCTCCTAACCGGTTCTAGACCCCCTCTTTTTCCATGTTTTTAGTTGTTCAACCTTCTCTCTAACTCTCCCTTATCTCTTACGCCTAAGGAGAGCACATGCAGTTGGGGTTTTGTTAAGTTTTCTTTGGAAAAGAGGAAGAGGAGTAAGAACATGGAGTTGGGCATATACAGCTGTTACAGCCGATTTTTTAAGGGAGAGCAAGAGTCACCTCTTTTCTCCCCCTTATATTTATACCCCTCATAAATATGAAGGGGTGATTAAAAGGCTGGTTACCCATGTTATTATCCTTATTTGGTTCATCCCAAGGCTAGTCAAATCCTTCTTAGTTCCTATTTAGGGTAGGTCGGTTCTGCTCCCTCACATTTCCCCTTAGAGCGGACCGGTTAACTACCTCTAACTCCCTCTTAACATAGGCCGGCAAAATTCTAATTTTATTTGGGTGTTACAATAAAGATGTTGTGATAATACTTCTACTTAAAAAAGGGTTTGTCGAGAAATACATATGTTGATTTGCACATGAAAAACCCTATGTTACTCATGAAACCATGTTAAAAAGGATGATTGACTTAACTTATAGTTCTAGAAACATACATGGTTTTATGGATGATAATAGTAATCCTAATAAGAGTATGGTGATAGATGCAATGAGAATGAATCATGATTGTTCAAGTAAAAATTCACATAAAATCCATTTAGATGAAAAATAAAATGTACATGCAAATAGTTTTTTGAAATTTAGAAAGACTTCAACGAAACATTATAGGATGAATATATAACTAATTTGTTTTTTTATCATCAATTGCATAAATGTTTGCTTTCAAGTTAGATTATGGGTTGAGTAAATTTGGTTATGATAGCATCATTAAATGTGCTAAAAGCATGTTACTTGGAGGGAATAGGGAAAAAGAAAACTTTTTATACTGTAAAATCCAGGATGAGACCTCTTGACCTAGGATACCAAAAAATTAATATATATCTAAACTTTTGCATGTTGCACTATAATGAATATAAAATTTTTCCAAAGTGCAAAACCTGTCAGCATGCTTGGTATAAACCTAATAGTGGTAGAGAAAGAACATTTGTCATATATAAAAAAATAAGACACTTTTCGATCAGTTTTAGGTTGCAAAGGTTATTTATATCTTCCAAGACTGTTGAGCATATGACATGACATCATTCATATGATACGGTGGATGGAGTCATGGTGCACCTTTCTGATGGTGAAGCTTGGAAGTAGTTTAATAGTGTGTATCCTTGATTTTTAATAAATACATGAAACATACGTCTTGGCTTGTGTACATATAGGCTTGACTCATTTGGATCCTTTCTTGCACTTTATTCTTATTAGCCGGTCATACCATCAATTTATAATTTATCACAAGGATGTGTATGAAGCCAAAATTCATGTTTTCATTTGTGGTCATACATGGTCCTTACAGTCCATATAAAACCCTAGCCTAAAATCTTAACCAATGCTAAATGGTGTAAATCCAGGTCTGAAAAATAATACATTTAGAGGAAATTTTTTTTTTATGATTTAGGGTGAATTCCCCACTAAATTATCATAAAATCCTTAACAAAATAAAAAAAAATAAATCGACATGCAAAAATAATTGATAGCCAAGTAATCATGTGAACCATGTGATAATTCGTGTAAATCTTTAACCAGGAAAAACAAATAAACAAGTTAAAATAAAAATATTTTATTGAGGTAAAATTTCCTAAATTATTAGTGTACAACTTCGAAAGGGATAAAGGAAATAATTGTGCAAGAAGAATATTGGAGATGGGGGAATTAACTAAATTAACCAATAGTTATTATAAGGAGTGACAAAACTATAAATAAGAGATAAGTCTCTACCCCCTTCTCTTTTAAATTCTGACCGGTTGTTATAGGAAGAAAAATTTGCAAAAATTCTCAAAATTTCCTTACCTCCCTCATTTTCCTTATAAGTGTGAATTAAAAGGTGTTTGATTAGTAAGGTTTACTGAAGACAAGTCTTAGTTAGTAGTTTTAGTGAGACTTTTGGTGGAAAAGATAGAGAGAGAAAAATTGGCTCAATTGAAGAGGAATGAGTGAAATTTGAAAAAGAAGCTTAAAGGGCTTGGAAGGTTCGATTAAAACTCATTAGTAAGGTGTTTTTAAATGGTTTAATTGTGTTCTTTCTCTTATTTGTGCTAGAAATTAAAAAAACCCCAATTTTAAAAAAGTTCAATTTATGTCAATTTTGGAGATTTTAGTAAGTAATGTAAGTGGTTATGAATTGTGGTGTTATAACATGAATTAAGGATTAATTAGTAGGAAATAGAGGTCAATTAGGCTTTTTTTGGATTAATCTCACATAAATTGAAATTTTAAATTCTTGAACTTTGAAGAGGTTATGTTCATTGTATGAAATGTGGAAATTTTTATCTCTTAGGTGAAATTTGATTATGAAAATAACAACGGAAGGGTTACTTTTGTGATTTACACTTATAATTCAAAAAGGGCTAATTTTTTGAATTTTAAGGTTCGTAAGAAATAATTGAATAAAAAAAACCTATTTGTATGAAATTATGATTTACTTAAGGGATATTATGATTGCATGGATGATAATTGGAGGAAAAAATATGACATAAACATGTAACCTAAATATTAATGACGACCATTGGAAGAAATTTGAAGGTTTTTGGAAAAAAAGAGAGGCATACTTACATGATGTTTAACGTTTAATAGTGCTAAAAATGTTGGTAATGTACTTAGATATTTTGATATGTTTCACTAAATATGTACTTAAAATAAATAAGTACTTATGTGTGCATATTGAATGCCAAAAAGTCTAGAATTTGATTTATTTTGCATTTAATGAAAGTTATTGAATAAAAGAAATTAAAATGAAAAAGTGTTTTGTATTCCATATTTAAACACCAAAATCATGGATAAAACTATGTATGGTCATTGATTTAGAGTAGGAGCACATTCATCAGCAGTAGCAGGTAACATATTCACCTCTTATATTTGTATTTGCGTAATTGTTCTCAATGCATTAAATAAATGTCGCTTATGGTTATACAAATGTTTTGAAAAAAAAAAAGATTATGTTAATATAATGATAATATAAGAGGGTGTGTATTGTGACATGCCATCGAGGAAGGATATATATATATATATATATATATATATATATATAGACATTCCTTTGTAGTAGGATATAATGAGAATATATATATTAGAACTTTATATGGGTAGCTAGAGAGAGAGATTCTATGTTAGTGCATTAGATAAAAAAAAATATATATATGAGAGAGATGAAGTGTATTTTCTATTTCTAGCATAGAAGATGTTGAGGTTACGAGGAACTGGCCTTATAGGGTAGAGGATTTTCTTTTCTAGATTCTAATGCCAGTAGAGGTTTGGGTAAATTGTGTAGCCTAGTTCTTACATGATAGTGCACAATCATGTTGGATCACAGTGAGACAATGATTGAGTGAGGAAATATTATTGTGGGGAGATTTTAAGAAAGACTTTGAGACTCGTTATTACTCCTTATAGCACCAATGATAAAAGAAGCAGGAGTTTTTAGCATTATAGTAGGATAATATGTGTTTTAAAAGTTTAAGCTGATAAGTGAGGTCCTAAGATATGATTTATAAATTATTGTCTAACACATTCCCTCAAGTGAAAGCCTTTTAGGTTTGAAACTTTCATATACCCACATTACCTTGTGCTTGATTTTTATCAAATAAATGGGGGTGGTGAGATTCGAACTTATGACCACGTGGTCATTAAGGCTTTAATACTATGTCAAATAACCAATTCAATCCAAAAACTTAAGCTGATATGTGAAGTTCTAAAATATGATTTATATTATTCTCTAACAATATGTTAGCGGTTGAGTACGAGAGGCGGTTTCAGAATCATTTTATTTTTGCCCTTGCTTTGCTGCCAACAAAGCAACATCGTATTGATAAATTGAGAGATGGATTACATCATGAGATTAGAAAGGGGTAGTTACCCTTTGACCAACTATAGTTAAAGAGTTTGTTGAGGCAAATTAGCCTTTAGAATCAACGAGCAAAACTTATCAGAGTGGTACTCATAATTGTTCAGGAAGAGAAATTGTTGGGATTCTTCCCTAGCAGACCACCTCTCCTAAAAAAAGAAGGAGATGGTGGTTAGAACAATAGTTTTCCATATAGAGGTGGATGCTAATTTGCCTCTAAAAGTGCCCCTCATAGATCATTTTAGTCTAGAACGAGTATGGGTGGGAATTAGTCATGAACATCAGCCCCGCTCAATATTAATCATGGGGATGTCAAGACAATAATTTTTAAGGTGTTAGAAACGGTTAAGGTTAAGTTTAGAGGTGAAAGAGAAATTATACTAAATTATGCCATTTTTGTTATAATTGGAACGAAAATGTTGAGAAAAGGATGTGAAGCATACTTAGCTTATCTTATTGACATAGAGAAAGAAGGTACTATGTTGTCAAAAATACCTGTTGTCAAGGAATTTCCTAATGTTTTTCCGGAATACTCCCAAGGAGAGAAGTGAAAGTTACTATAGATATATTGTTAAGGAATACATTTATTTCACATGGTCCTTATAGGATGGCCTCAATAGAGGAAATTGTTTTTTGAATATTCAACTATAAGAGTTATTAGATAAAAGGTTTATTCAATCTAGTAACTCCTCTTGAGGAGCCCCAATCTTATTTGTGAGAAACTATGCATTGATTATTGATAATTGAATCGAGTGATGATTAAGAATAGATATTCACTTCCATGTATTAATGATTTACTCGATCAATTAAACGGAGCACATGTGTTTTTAAAGATTGATTTGAGATCTAGATACCATTAATTAAGGATAAAGCAAATTGATGTTTTGAAAATTACCTTTATAACTCGATATGTACATTTTGTGTTTTTGGTGATGCCTTTTAGCTTGATGAATGCCCCATCATTGTTTATTAATTTGATGAATCGGTCTTCCATCCATATCTATATAGGTTTATAGTAGTGTTTATTGATGATATTTTAGTGCATTCAAAGGATCAGATGGAGCATGAACAACATATGATGATAATGTTGCAAATGTTGAGGAAGAGTCAGCTGTGTTGCAAAGCTAAATAAATATGAATTCTTGCTGGATAAAATGATGTTTTTGGGGCATGTAATATCAATAAAAGGCATTAACATAAACCCAAAGGTAAAGGTTGTTTTAAATCAGAATCGACCCATCAATATGATGAAAATTCATAGTCTTCTAAGTTTGTCTGGCATTATGATTGGTTCATTGAAGGATTTGCATTAATAACTGCAGCGATGAAACACTTAACTTATAAAAGAGTAAAATTTGAATGGAATGAGAGGTGTGAAAAGAGTTAAAGAGGAAGTTGATGTCAGTCCTAGTTTTCACCCTTGTAGAAGGGTAAGAAGAAGCAGTGGTATACAATGGTGCTTCGAGAAAGGTCTTGGGTATACTTTAATGCAAAATGAAAAAGTAATTGTTTATATATTAAGACAACTAAATAAGCATGAAGAGAATTATCCAGTACATGATTTGGAACCAGCATGGATTGTTTTTTCCTTGAGAGTTTGGAAGCATTATTATATGAGGTTCAAGTATAGATTTTCATTAACCATAAAAGCATTATTATCTGATACAGAAAAATAAAAATAAATTTGCACTAAGAAAGGTAGTTAGAACTAATTAAAGATTATGATAATATTATTGACTACCATTACGATAAATAAAATGTGGTAACAAATGCCTTGAGTTGAAAGTCCAGTGTTGTAGTAAATTGTGTGTAGGGTGGAAGCCATTTGAAAATTACAAATATGAGGAAGATAAAAGTATAATTAACTATGAGTCTTGAGGGATATTTATTGGCATTGATTATAATTAAAATAGTGTCATGGGACAATGTATTAGAAGCTCAGTGAAGAGATGTAGAGATAGAAAGAATAAGAGTTACCTTGGGAATTGAGGAAGGGATTCCTTTTTGAATTATGGAAAATGGCCTCCTCATGATAGGAAACTGAATTTGTATCCCTAAAAATAGCATGCTAAAGAAAGAAATCCTTGAAGGACCCATTAATTTTGTTTTACAGCTCACCCAGGAAGAATTAAGATGTATATAGATTTAAAAGAATATTACTGGTGACCGAATATAAAGAGAGAGATGGTAGAATTTGTAGCAATGTGTGTTGTTTGTCAACAAATAAAGGTAGAACACTAGAAGCAAACGAGATGATTGCAACCTTTTTTGATTTTAGAATGAAAGTTGAAAGACATTACAATAGATTTTATATCAGTACTTCCAAAGGGCAAAAGATGAGTGATGCAATTTGGGTAATTGTTGATCGGTTGACCTAGTCTGCTTTGTTTTTGTTGATGAAAATAACAGACCTAGTGGATAAATTGACTAAATTATTCATTGATGATGTAGTTAGACTTCATGGAGTTCCAATATCTATTATTTCTAACAAAGACTCTTAATTTACTTATTGATTATAGACGTGTATACAACGAGCTCTAGGAATGAAATTCACATATACAGATGTTAGAACACTTCTTGGCTCAGTCAGTGATGACTATACAAATATTGGAAGAATTATTGAGATCTTGTGTATTAGTGTTTGGAGGAAGCTGGAAAGACCAACTATTGTTGGTGGAATTCACATATAATAACAATTATCAAGCAAACATAGTTATGACTCCATTTAAAGCTTTAAATGAAAGGAAATATTATGATGTTGGGATGAAGTGGGTGAAATAAAGTTATTAGGACTACTAGTAGTTCAACCAATAATAGTATTGGTGATGTCAGTGATCGAGCTATTAATTTAGGTGCCTTTCATGAAGAGCCACTAATGTACACGATATCAATCGACGCTCATCCATTTTGGGTAGCAAAAATAGAATTCCTTCTTCAAGGGAGCCATTTTTCGATAAAATTATTGTAGAACAGAAGGGAAACCACTCTATATAAGTTATATACTGAAGTTATTATTTTGATTAGATTTAAATTAAATGAAAATGACTAACTTTGTATTAATTTGTTTTTAGGTTTACAAATGATAAAGTTGTGTCTTTTGTCAAAAGTGTGATGAAATCATCGTTCGAGAAACTATTGTTTCAATGGAGTTAGCATCAAGATCATCCTGAGTAGATGAATATGATAGATGCTTGGTGAGGAATGTCTAAGGTAAGATAAAAAATATATATTTTAAATCTCAAAAAATTAATTTTGGTGAGAAAGGAAAGTGTGGGAAAACCACAATGCAATTAGGTAAGCATCAAGTATTTAATAAATTTTATGTTTAAAATTGTAATTTCAAATTTCCTAATCTTATGTATACTTAACAATTTTCTTTATATCAGATTGTGTGATTTATGGTATGATGCTCGTTAGTATGCAAAAAATAGTTGATTTTGATGACATCTTGGTATAGAAAAAGTATAGACCGAATCACGTCATAAAGGATAATTAGTAGAAGTTTTGAGAATTTATGGCGTCGGAATATTTTAAAAGATGCCCACAATCTAGGTAATAGAATCAAAACAAAGAAACACATGGTTCGGTAAGTAAGCACACTAGTTGATCACTTCCATTTGTCAACCATGCAAAACGCTTGATAAGAATTTTTAAATTATTTTTTCTTTAATTTTTAATTTATTGTTTATTTTTTTATATCTTTTTACAACTTATTTATTTTGTAGGAACAACAATTTGGGAATGAGCCTATTTTGATGGAGTTATATAAAGAAATTCATATAATAAGGAAGGTGAACAAGGGGAAATGATGATGGAGTTTATATTAGAAGGGAAATATTCGTTGTAAGTTTTTTTTTTTAATTCTTGTAATTTTTATAATTATTTTAATTATAAATGACTTGTTTTTCTTGTTTTTGTAGAAAACATATAACATTACAATGGTTGAAAAACATGAAGAACATACTTACACCCATCCTTTTTGCAATTTTCAGTTGTGGTTGGAAGTTAAAGCAACTAATGGATCAGATAGAAATCGAGTTTATGTAATTGAAAATATGGCTTTACATTATCCCACTCCTCATTCCGGTTCTTTTGTCTTAGGATTTCCCCCCATGGTTGCTATCGAAACAACCACAATTAATTCTATATTTTCTCGATTTTTAAAGACTTGATTTTTATAGCACTGTAGTGAAAGCCAAGTCGAACCCAAGAGAAATTGTTCTATTCTTCTTACAAGAAATTGAAATAAAGATTGAGGATTTAATAAAAAATTAAGGAAAACAAAGATTGAGGATTTAATAAAAAATTAAGGAAAACTCAAATTCTGAAAAGAAAATGTATAAGATAATTCAGTGTTATATGCTCGGTTCAAAAAGAATTTGTCCATTCAACGAATTAAATTGATCATCAAAGTAAAATAAATATTCTTTTACTTCAAACAAATACAAAATTCCTTTCAGCAAGGAAGATAAAAAAAAGATAAAATTTATTATAAAAAGCTCCTAATTAATTCCTTGATATCAATAAAATTAAAGATTTGAAAAGCAATTTTTATATTCAATGAAGAAAGCTTTAAGAATGAAAAAAAATAATCAAGTACTCCAAGCTATCGTTAAAAAGCTTAACAATTTTTACTTGTCTTATTCTTTTATCCTGAAAGTTAAATCAGACAAATTCGTTTATTTTGTTTCCTTCTTGATACAAATTAACAATTACGGATTGAAAATTCATAAAAAAAGCATGCTTACCACAAAAACCATTCAAAAAGCTTGAATAAAAACAATAACTTATCTTCCAAATTCAGGCAAAATAAATACTTGAATGTTTAGAAATAAAGTTATAAATATCCCTTCTCACAATCTAAAACAATAATGGAACAAAACTCTTCTGAACCGAAAGCTAAAGTTTAATTCATAGTTGCTGGAAAATTAACAAAAATAGAGAGAAAAGAATGCTGCAGAGAAGAAGAGGAAGAGCTGTTTCTGCCGTAATTTGCTCTGTTTATTCCCTACCTCAGTTGCTATCTTTCATTAAGATTATTCTCATGATTAGGAGTCCTTAATGTTACTTAATTCCTTCTTCTTTATTTGGTCATTAAAGTTGGTTAAATCTCTCGAATTTGTATTGAAAACTCATTTTGTTGTTATCACAACTTTTTATAATTTAGACTTTATTATAACTTAAACTTTGTTTTTGACTTGGTTTCTTGCAACATCTAGCCATTTCAACTATATTCTTTCATTCATGCAATGTTAGAGACTTGATTAACACCTTTTTTGGATCCTAAGGCCCACCATTTTTATGTCAGACTCTCAGCTGTAGTACGATGCTCGAAATAGTTAGTTTCCTTTTCAGATCAAGAGACCAATCTTGTCTTTTAGCTAGCGTCCAGAGTTTTGCTTTCAAAAAGATTTTATCTGACCTGACATCCTTTATAAAAGTTGTAGTCCTAGATGTGTAGATGATGTTTTGCTTTTGAATCGTATAATTTTGATATCTAAGACTCAAGATATGCCTATTTGAATTTATAGTGTAAAAATAGAGAATCCTGCTGCAAGTAGGATTTTAACTTGATTTTGTAGGTTTGATTAGAGGTCTAAATAAACTCAGATTTCTGCCCATAATACCTTATTGAAAAGTTTGATATGTATTCTTTAACAATGATTCAGTCCACGTTCACATTCTAAAATTATAACTCGGTGAAAAACCTATTACAAGAAGCAAGGTCCGAAACATAAAATGCATAAATTCGTATTTTTTAGCAATTAATTCACAAATTCTCTTAAGCATGCCAAACTCATAAAAATAACTTCCAATAAGCTTAAAACACATTAAAAGCATATTATAAAAGGAATAAAAACCTCTCTCTCTATATATATATATATATATGTATGTATGTATGTATGTATGTATTGCACTTATCACCCCTTCACCTCCATCTTCATCTATGTAGTGATCTATTTATTATTGTAAAACTATTTTTTGAATGAATATTGAAATTAATAAAATCTTGATGTTCAATATAATTGATAGTTCTTGGTTTTATTGTGATTTTTTTTATTTTTTAATTAACAAAAATCATGACTAAAATAATAATAATAATAATAAATTACTTAACTTCAAGTAGAATCACCAATGAAAGTTTTTTTTGTTTATGGATGATTTTATCATGAATATAAACATCATTTCATTAGAAAATTATAGAATAGTTCAAAATTTTTATCAATGAAATAAGCGATAAAATATTTTATTAGCAATTTATTTACCGATAAAGTGAATAGTAAAAAATAATGGGTGCATTTTATTTTTTTACACTAATATTCCAT
>Ga0325410_1005576_pt1 | contig 13891 bp, 2 predicted proteins | sample PopdelMetagenome_16_FD_206182 | JGI IMG/M metagenome (GOLD analysis project Ga0325410, IMG submission 206182) | Populus deltoides microbial communities from Bellville, Georgia, United States - Xylem-PdIQD-R3 | ecosystem: Host-associated > Plants > Phyllosphere > Stem > Wood/Secondary xylem... | reverse complement strand
TGGGTTGCCTCGGTTGGCTTCCCAAACCCAGCGCCTTGTTGATTCTGACCTCCTAGTACCCATAAGTAGAGCTAGAGTGTATGCATTAGGGGTGGTGTTATAAAACATAAGTTGGAATGGGGAAGTGCCTTGGGGCAGTGGACGATAATCTGGAGCATACTCACTACTGTAGTAGCCAAACTCTCCTTCATTGACATACTGAAATGTTGAAGAAGGAGGAACAGTAGAGTGGGCAATGAAGAATATTGATAGGAGCAGACATAGAGAAAACAATTTTGACATACTTAAATTTCGGCTTGCTGGGTAGCTGTAGATAGCGTGGGTATTTATCAGGGCAGAAGGGTCCCTTTATAAGTAGATAAGGATAGCATTAGCTACTTTTGGAAAGAGAGGTAATAAGTATCTCTGTCACTTGGAGCTAAATTAGCTCCATGTGACAGAGATGCTTATTACCTCTCTTTCCAAAAGTAAATTATATAAATTCAACAGACAATTTATGTCTTTGTATTTTAGATTAGCTTAGCCAAATTTCCCCGATAAGTTTTCGGTTAAAATCGCTTTTTCTAGAAAGAAAAAGGAAATTGTGGAAGCACTCCATTTTTATCATGAATTTACCTGTTTTATGAGAGGTTGAGGCTTTGTGCCTATGGTTGATCGCCTTCTAATGGAAATTCGGCTGTTCAAAGAAAATAAAAGGAGAAGATGTGAGACGTCTCTCTCATGACAGATTGCTTGCAAGCTGGAAGAGATCCGAAACATTAATCTCAAGGATGGATTCAAATTGAATTTGGTCAAAGTGACAGCTAACTTTTGGTCCATATGGACGCTTTTAAACAGTTCTCCCCTTCAAAATATCTTGGATTCCAGCGCATGTAAAGGAATAAAAAAAATAAAACAAAACAAGAAAAGAGTCTGCGACTTTGATCAAGTTGTTTGGCCATTCACGACCAAGAAATCAAGGAATAGTGCGTGTATTTGTGTTTGGTAACGTGCAATATTTTTAAAAAAAAGTATTTTTTAGTTAAAAATTTATTAAATTAGTTGAGGTATACACAAGCTGACCCGAACACCTATATTAATAAAAAAAATTAATCTTCAAAAAAAAAAGATGGAACACTATCAGAAAATAATAACAAAAATACCGATGAAAAATATTTCATTGAAAATTACGAAGAAGAGTTTTTATTGACAGTTTCTGACAGAAATAACAACAAATTATATTTTGACAGTAATTATTGATGGAATTTTCGACATAATAAAAAAATGAATATAACGTTTAATAGGTTTATACTTATTATTTGTTCACTGCCCTATCAATTTTAAAAGTGATTATTGAGTCTTGTCATTAGACCCACATCCTAAATCATTGTCTTAGGTAATTATAGCTTTTAATATTAATAAAAAACACACATATTTCAGTTTAGGTAAACTCTTGGCATATAAGTACACAAGGCACATTTATTTTTAAAAATAAACAATAATACAACTTATCTTAGATAGAATGTATATAGTAATGAATATCTTTCTCATTATATAACCAGACATTTATCTATAATCTTTAAGGACCAGTTAGAGTTCTCAATTACTATAAAACTATGTAACGACTTCTTTTTATATTTTTATCCTTTTATATGTAGTTTGTCTCAATATACCTATGATACAATGATGACTCCACCGAGAACCTTATTATGGACAAAATTTTGTTTGATTGATTTTGAATAATAATGTGCCATAGTTTTTTAAAAATATTTTCAAGATATCTTTTCTTTAAAAAAATTAAAAAAAAATTCTTTCATCCTTTTGTGAATCTAGTCATGTGGTTTCAAGGACACACCCGACAATACCCTTTCGTGTTATTTTTCTAGTCATCCAGTCAATCACTTTTAAAAAATGGAGTCACTTATGGTAACAACATTGTTAAAAAAAATTAAAAAAAAAATTGCTGGTGTTTATTTGATATTTGAACATGTGAATTTTCTATGGTCATTTTGATGCATGTGTAATGAATTTATCTTGTGTTTTTATTTGGACTACACAGTTCATACGAACAATATTTTTATATATATTTAATTTGCAGTTTTTCTATCTGAGCCTCTTATGACAACGACGACCTTCCCTTCTGCTTTCTCATCACATTGATATGGAGTACCATAGTCACTTGAGTCATGGAAAAAAGGTAACTCATCAAGAAGGTGACGATTTCACATCCAAATCAAATGCTAAAGGCTAGACACTCCCGTTATCCCCCTTCCCGTCAGCCTTAGTCTTATCCAACTCGAAAGAGGGTGAAGTGAGCCGATCACAAGGTGGATTATTCTATGTCAATCGTTGTCTTTAGCGTATACGATGTTGGTTCTCATTCGCGATGCTACCAGTGCAGGGGCAGGAGTGGAAGCTTAAGATAAATATCTGGGATTCCCACTCTCTAGAGGTTCTAGTTGGGTTGGAGCTTTTCTTAGTAAGACTAAGAAAGGCTTCATGCCCCTTACTATAAAGAAAAGGGGGAATATCGCCCGGAAAGGATCCATCCTCCTCATTCCTCCTCTTTACGCTACTATAGCTCACGGAGGCATTTCTCTAACTGAAATGTTTTCTTGGTCAAACACCGGTTATACAGAGACAAATTCTTTTGAGAAAGTATTCCCGCTACTAAACACTACCGTTGGAGAATAGATGTTAATCATGCCCAACTTGCACATTACTATCTCGATCAGTCTGTCCTTCATGATCGATTAGACTATGGCGAATCGCTTGTGTATTGGTCTTTAGGAAAGCAAGCTCTTCCCAAGTGTGCCATTTTGGCTTGGCGGTCTTTCACCAAAGGCAATCAAATAAATCTTTAGAACTGCCACAAACATAATATGGAGTTGGTCGATACTTCCTGGGATGTGAGGGAGTAGGTCTTGCTTCATATTTGTTAATTCATTTCTGGTTTACACGACTTCAGGTCCCCTCCCTCCCCCCTGCTTGTTGATCGATCAAAGAAATATCCTCGGGGGAGAAGGAAAGGAGCTCTTATCTCTTTTTTCATAAGCTCTTTTTCTCCCAATTATATTAGGATGATTTTATATGTTTAGATTTCTTTAAATTTATATGAACTCACATATAGAAAATATCAAGGAATATTTTGATGATGAACTCAAGATTGATTTTACAATATGTGACTTTAGCTTAAAGATAAAAAAGAATTAAAAGAAAAAAAACTAAATTTAACCAAAAAAATGAAATAGACACAATTTAAATTTTGGCAAGGAAAACTTCAATTTTCTTTTTGAAGTTTCAAATTATGTATTTTTTTTTTTTGTTCTTATAGCGTTAGCAATATATGTAGAAAAGTTTTTTTAACAATTTAATCCTAAAATATTAAGAGAAGAGAGGGAAAGTTATAAAAAATGATATGGAAAGAGAAAGTGCTTAACCACAATCCAAAAGCATAATTATTAGTTTGATGGTAAAGTTATAATATTAATATTATAAGAGTTTTTTAATCATTAAATAAAATATAATGATAATTTTACAAATAATTCAACATTTTTTGTTGAATTTCTTTGGATGCCCAAGAGGGAGAATATAAAATGTCATGAATCTATAATAATAATTTTTGTTAAAATTATTTTTGATATCAACACATTAAAATAATTTAAAAATACTAAAAACTTTAATTTGAAATAAAAAAATAAAAAAATTTAATTTTTTTCAAAAATATTTTTAAAATACAAAAAACAAATAGGGATTAAAAAATCACTAACAGGGTACTTCTTGAGTTTCCTTTGCTGCTGGAGAAAGACATCATCATTGCTATTGCATCCTCTAATCACTTCAATTGAGCCTGACAAAAAAAAAATTGCAAAACATCCTTGTAATTTAATGTAAGTTTAAGTAATTTGCAAAAATCCTCTAATCTCTCTATTATATTTTTCTACTTTTATTTTTTATTGATAAATTGTAAAAATTAGAAATTATTTAAATTAGTTGTTAATTTAAAAATTAAATATGTTTTTAGATCTAGTAAGTATAGGAATTATATATGAAAATTTAGCTTTTTGAATTTCAATTGAAAATTAATTAAGCCTTTTCAATTTAAATTAGTTGATAAGATTCTCATGTAGGATTTTCTTCATATTCATATTGATGTGTGTGTTAATTATATGACATATTGATTGATTGATTGATGAACTTTGCAAAGATTAATATAAGAGAAGGAGATATGATTAGATTCAGAGGAAAAACACGAAATATAAGTTCCTCACCTCATTACTACAGTTTTTTAAACAATATACTACATTTTTCATTATGATTAGAGTCCAATAATCCCAAACTTTATCTGATAAGTCTATTTCCACAATTAATAAACAATTACAAAGCATGATACATAAGATATAAGAAAACATTATGGTTTAGGTTTTATATGATTTAAGTTCTAAAGTACTATACGAAATGTAATATCTTAAAAGTTTATTTAAAAAGAGAAATTTTTAACAAAAGATATAAAAACTTTCAATCCGGACATTAATTACATGCCAGGTTTTACATTTCAAAAGGATTATATATAACAAAATTACATTTTCATTAACTAAGAAATTCCTAATCATTTACTTATTCCGTATGATGTTGTGAGGTAACTGAAAATTTATTTAATACCAAATATAATCAATTTTAACTACAATTATAATCTACTCTTATCTCTTCTATGTATTTATGATCACATCAAAAGCTAAGTAGTTAGTTTCTTATTTTACTCCTAACCATGAGAATCAATATAATCACCACAATTTAAGACCATACCAATGTCCTCTCTAGCCTAAACTTGAGCATTTATTCCATTACCAAATTAATTGGTTTCTTTATTCGTTAATTAACTAAGGGGGCGTTTGTTTGACGGAAAGTGGTTTCTAGAAACCACTTTCCAAACTTTCCTGTGTTTGTTTGTCATTATGAAAATTGGTCAACAGAAATACTTTCCAATCAAAGAAAAATTTGTCTTGATTTCCATGAAAGTGTTTTCCTTTTATTTTAGGCGAAAAACACTTTTTAAAAATTGTGAAAAAATTAGAAATATCATATTATTTGCTGAATTAATTTTGCATTAGTTTTGGTCCCAAAAATTAGTATAAAAAAAATTGAGAGATAGATGTTCTACATACCGAGCAACAACTTATTTGCCTTATTCTCTATTATTTTCTTAGCCTTTTTTGCCCTCAAGTTTTTTTCTTAGTTTTTGTCTTGTTTTACTCTCTATTCTAGAGATTAGTTTCTTCTTATTTGTAGAAACATTTTGAGTTTTATTTCTTTAGGTTTGTATACCTTGTTAAAGAGTACAATTAAACAAGGTGGTGTTATGAAAATTTTGAAAGTCTTATTAAAATCAATGATAAAGCTTTAAAACTAAATAATAAATCTTTGTCAACAACAAATTTTCATATGAATCATATTACAAGTTTTTCAACAAGTAAATATTACTAAACAATCTTTATTATTTATGCTAATTTTATTCTAGCATGTTTGTTGAGTTTTAAGGCTTTAATTTGATCTTATTTTTTAGAATTGTGTTTTGCAAATTTAGTATCTTTATATACAAACATTTTAATATAAACTAAACAAATTTTTTCATAACATTAAAAAAATAATTATCTGTTGAAGCTCATCTTTTGGTTTTTATTATTCATGCTATTTTTTAACCTTTTTACCTCATTTTTTGTAATATAGTGCACAATGCTTTTGTAAAAGTGATTTTCAATTGAAAATACATTAAAATAATATTTTTAAAATTTTTTTATTTTTGATATCAGCATATCAAAATAATAAAAAAAACCTACAAAACATCAATTTGATGCCTTTTTAGACGATTTAAAAATCACTTTGAAAAGCGGGTTGAACTAAACAAAGAATCAGATCATCGATTTTCATAGTAATTAGCAGGTCCTATCTTGGTCAATATAAAAAGGGTTTTAATTTTAAATTATTTTATAAAATAAATATTTTATGAATTTCTAATTCTCTAGTAGATTTCAAATTGAAAAGGTGATTAGGAATGCCAAAATTGCCTTGGACAATGGTCTAGCAAATAAAAAAAATTCCAAATATGTCAATATAATTTTTGTTTTCAAAAAGGTGTCTTTTTCGGTATATGAAAATTAGAACTCAAATAAGATTTGTTTCTTGCCCTCAGTTTTACAAACTTGTGTTGTCTTACGATGAAAATTGATAAAAATAAATAAATAAATAAATAATTAGAACCATTAGACTAGAAAGACATGAAATTAACATTTTTAAATGAAAAGGTGGTAGAAAAACTTCACATAAAAATAGGATTTTCTTGTTTGAGTTATGGACCTGAATTGTCTCTATAAAGACAAGTTTCTTGTGGAATGAAAGACATTCTGATGTTTAAGTTAGTATTTACGTTTAAATGATCAAGTGACAATTATGTAAAAAGTTAAAGAGGATGAAAAATAATGTTTAATTATACATAGAGAAGCTCTATATGTTCTACCTCTATGTTGAGATAAAAAATAAAATATATTTTTCTCTTTTGCTAAATATGAGAATATATAGACTACATTGAAATATATTTGAAAAACATCCAGAGTAACTTATCATGAAATATGGCTTTTTCCACTGTGATAACTTTAGTTGAGGTCATAGCTTGTACAGTTTGACGTGGTGCTAGCTAAAAAAGGAAGAGAATATATATAGGAAATAATAGAAATATAGAGAGAGAGAAAAGGAGAGCTTAAAATAGTATTATTTATGGGAAAGCTTCACCAATGAGCTGAAATGTACTATTCAGGAACAGTTTCAAGGATGAGCTTGAAATAGTACTATTCACGAATGAGCCTGAAATAATACAAATGTTTTTAATATAAAAAAATATTTTAATATTATTAACATTTTTTTAGTAAAAGATTTTTTAAACCATGTTGGGATTGATTCGATGTGATCCAATTAATTTTACAGGTCTAAAAATAACTCGGACAACCTGTAAAAACATAGTTTGACTCAAAAGAATTTTCAAGATGACATCTATTTTTAATATTAAGATAAAAACATATTGGATTGATTGAGTCAACTCGGGTTAATATGTCAAATCCATGACCTGAGTTATGAGATTATGATAACCAATAGAAAATAAATTATAAAGCCTAATTTCTAATCGATCCAATGTTGAATGATAAAATTAAAAAAAACAATTAAAAAAATGACCTAAAAAATAAATCGAGTTAACCTATCAAACTCGCAACTTAGATCATAAGACCGAGATAACCCCACAGAAAAAAATTGAAACAAATTATAAAGTTAAATTCCCAATTAGTCCAATTTTGAAGGATAAGACTAAAAAAAATAAAAATAAAAAAGAACATAAAAATTGACAAAGTCAATTTGTAAAACCCTTGACCTGGGTCATAATCACATAGAAAAAATAAATAAAAAAATAACCTAATTTAACCCAGATTAACTTGCTAAATTTATGACTCTGATCATGAGACTGAGATAACTCCATAAATAGCAAATTAAAACAAATTATGAAGCTCAATTCCCAATCAATTCAATCGGACCCAATGTTGAACGATGAAATTTGTAAAAAAATTAATTAAAAAAAATGACACAAAAAATGAGTCAAGTCAATATGGGTTAACCCATTAGGCATTATTCCTAGGTCATGAAATCTAGATAACCTCATAAAAATCAAACCAAAATAAATTATGAAACATAGTTCTCAATCAAACACAATATTAAATGATGAAATTAAAGAGAAAAAAAAAGTCGATTAAAAAAATAAATTAGTTAACTAGATTAACTTGTGAAACCTGCAACCCAGGTTTAACCTGGGTTAAAATACCAAAATTAGGGTTTAGACCAAGATAACCTCTTAGAAAAAAAATAAAATAAAAAATGACCTAATTTAATCGAGGTTAAAATATCAAATTCTTGATCCTGATCATGAGATCAAGATATCCCTATAGAAAACAAATCAAAACAGATTATGAAGTTCAATTTCCAACAGACCCAATATTAAATGATAAAACTGGAAAAAAAATCAATTAAAAAAAGAAAACATAAAAACAACCCGAGTTAACTCGTGTTAACCTATTAAACACTATTTCCAGGTCATGAAACTGAAATAACTTAATAGAAAACAAATAAAACAAATCATGAAGTCTAATTTCTAATTAACTCTATATTAAATGATGAAATTGAGAAAAAAAAAAAGTTAGATAGAAAAATAGAAAAACTTTAGCCAACCGGGTTAACTTGTCCAACTCATAATCCGTGTTATAAGAGTTAAATAACCCAATAATAAATAAATCTAATATTAAAATCCACCTTTAGGAGATTTTTAAATATTTTGTTAATGAAAATCTTTGGTGCTCGTATCACATAACTATAAGTTCAAAACTTGAAAGAAACGGACAAGAAGTGAACTATCATCGAGCTTCTTCGTTACAGCTCAAAAGATATTTACCACAACAAAGAAAGCTAGTACCTAATCTAAGATAATGTGAATCGAGCAGGTACATAACATATTTAGGTATTAATAGGATCTATTATAAGATCTCAAATAAAATAAAAATTTAGAAAAAAAATATGTGACAATAATTATAATTATTTTGGTAAGATTTCATGTCATCAACTTATGTTTTTTATTGTTTTATGTAGTTTTTTATTGACAAGGTTTCTTTATCATTTAAGGACACTGGAGATAATTTTGGACTTATTTTTTTAATGTACAGTTTGACGCTAATAAATATAACTTTTAATCCCATCATTGAATTGAAATGAAATTTTACTAGAGGTTTCTAGAGTTCTTGTTTTATATTGGATTAGAATTTCAACTTAATTAAACATTTATAAGGCCTTGCAATAAGATCTAGAAGCTATTATACGATAATTGTATTAGTTTCCTAAATTATTTATGATTCTTTTTTTCTATTTTATTTAGAACTATTTTATTATTATTTTTCAGCATTGTTTAACATGTTCTTACCTATTTAAAAAAAATATTATTTAACTTATATTGAGGTTTTAAAAATTAACAGATATGAATTAAATATTCAAAAATAAAACTTGTGTGTGAGAGTATACTCTTACTAGTGGTTCCTCGTAGAACTACTCCGACTTATCAAAAACTTAACCAAGTTTCATGGCATCTTTCATACTTATCATTCCTATTTTTTAATAGGTGTTAGGTAGAGGTTTGGTTTTTATAATCATGGGATATTTGTACATTTTATCGTTGTGTCAAATTCAATTATAAGCCTGAATTTAACTTGGCCTGAATTTAACTTGATTCAAGTTGGGATGAAAACTAGATATCACAATATTTCCATCCATATATGGTAGATCCAATAATTAATCTAAAAAAGATAGAACAAAGTGTTTAAAAACATGCCAAAAGTTATTATATGGGTTTTGCAATTTGATTCCTTATAATTTATGAACTTCTTATTTTGTAAATATTTTATCTCTACAAGGAAAGCATACGTGACATCAATTATGATTATTCTAGCAAGGATTTCCATGACAATAACTTATGTTTCTATTTATTTTATGGATTTCATTATTAGAAAGGTTTCCTAATCATTCAAAGATACTAGAGGTTGGGGTTTATTTTTTCTAATACACAGATCTATGCTAACAAGTATAACTTTCAATCCAACCATCAGATCTGACAAAAATTTTATCAAAACTTTTTAGAGATGTTGTTTTATATTGAATTATAATTTTATCAAATCTTTCTTTCAAAAATAAAATTTTAATTTTAATTTTATATGGCCAAGTTTCTCAAAAATAAATTATATTTTCATAATTCAGCATACTAAAAATTCATAAAAATAATCTTTTTATTTTGCATGCATATTAGATTTAATAGCTAGTTTATTAAAACCATGAGAACTTGGTTATATTTCAAAAAAACACCAAAAATCTATTTCGTTTCTTTTAATATACGGGACTATAAACTTATAAATAAGATATGTTCCCAATATTAAATAAAGACATTTTATTTTATTTTCATGTTTTGACTTCAGAATGGTTAGATTTTAATCTGATAAGATAAAAATCTTCTTATCAAAAAGGATTTTTTTAAAACTTTAGACAGACTAAAAATTAGAAAATAAAACAATATTTTTATTTATATATGACAAATAACTAATATTGTTTATCTTAGATAAGAAATATTAAAAGAATATATTTTTTTATATATACAATCAGTCTTTGTATCAATATTCTGCAATTCATTGGCTGGAAATCCTCTTCACAAGTAGATTGAACTAACCACTAAAACAAAATGCGAAAACAAAGGTTAAGCTAGAACACAGCAAATCAACCAAATCATGATCATGGTTTCTAAAACAGAAAATCAAAGTGAACTGGTTCTTCACTGCGATCAAAGTTGATCTATACAAACCATTTATGATTGAGCAAGTTCGTACCCTGAGTTTTCTCTTTGAAGGTCACCAGTTCGAATCTCACAAACTTCAGGGCTACTAGAAGCTTACATGGTCGTTAACTTTAGGGCCCGTGAGATTAGTCGAAATGCATGCAAACTGGCCTGGATATCCACGTTAATCAAAATAAATAAATAAATAAAATCAATATCACAATCCCGAGGGGTGTAGTTTAACTGGTCAGACTATAGGTTTGTTCTTTAGAGGTCACCGATTCTAATACCACAAGCTTCTCAGGGCCGCTAGAGGCTTACATGGTCGTTAACTTCAGGGTCTCAGAGGATTAGTTGGGGTGATATTGATTTTATTTTATTTAGGCTTATATAGTCGTTAACTTCAGGGTCTCGGGGATTAGTCGAGATACACGTAAACTGACTCAAACACCCACAGTTAATAAAAAAAAATCAACATCACCCCAGGGAATAATAGATTATAGATAAATGAAGGCACCAATTTGATTCAGAAATCCTACAACGAACATCAAAACCTTCCCTTCCATCAAGAAAGGATACAGAACAGAAAGCAAAAAATGAAACACACATGACATTGCTGTACTTCTCACTGTCAATGCAATCAAAAACAGAAAACTCAAAGCACATATCCATAATAATGCTATCGCCAGAGAACCAAATTTAGAAAAGGGAAGACTCGGATCTATTTGCATATATTGTCAGCACAAAAAGAAGCAATATATCTTTCATAGCAAAGCATTCCGTGTCTGTCATGTTACTTCTATTGGCAGAACAGTCTGGTTCAGCTTTCCAGTTTAAAAAATCAGTTCTCATGTTTGGTAACAAGACATAAAAAGCTCTTGATCGAGGTTGCATGAAGTCGAATATGTGCCGTATAAAATATGACATGTAGAGTCCAGATGGAGCTCAAATTGCAATCAAATGTATATTATTGGGCAACGATGGACGCTTTCATGAGGGCAGAATGACAGCTGGGAATTAAACCCCATTAATCTTGTTTCCTTCTCTTTCTTTTAATAAGGTCTATAAGGTGACTCTTCCAAAATTTTCTGTGAAATTGAACTTAGAATGGCTATTGCAATATTGAGTCTATGAGAGCTCTCACAAATATTTTTATTTTTAAGTCTTAGATGACTTGTGCGAACTTAATTCCGAAGCATTACTCTTCCAGATTTGAATCCCAAATAATTCTTTCAGATTTTCTTTCTTAAGTTGGTTACTTTTTTATTTGACCATTTTTCAAAAAAAAAATCATATATGCTATCTTTTCTTTACAAGTTTGCTAAAAACACCTAAGAAAAAATATTGTATATTGTTAATTATACCGTAAATATTGTAAAGAGATAGCAACTTTCATAACGCAATTTTTAACCCCTCTCAAATAGTACAAAAAAAAAAAAGGAAAGGCAAAACAAAAGGTATTTCAATACAAAAAAGTGTAAAAAATACATTTCAAAAAGTTTAAAAAATTTATTTTAAAAATATAAAAAATTTACATTCATCATAAAGAGTTGAGATTGATCTAATAGAACTAATGGCCGCAATCATTTCACCAAAAAAAGCTTTTAGGAGCTTCATCTATGTATACGAATAAGGGGAATGTAAGAAACAAGTGCTCCTAAGTTACAGAGATTTAAGCTAAGAATGTGAGTTGTATGAGCTACAAAGTAGTAAAGAAGAGAGAAGAATAAGAGAGAAAGAAAAGAAAAAGAGAAAAGATAGAAAAGGAGAAACTCTGAATAGAAAAAAAAAATTCAAGAACACCACTCAAAACCAAACCAACCCCCACCACTAGCTCTTTCCTTCTTTTCTCATTTTTATCTTAAGTTTTTGCATGAAAATTACTATTCATTCAATTTTTGTTTATTTTATTTTTATTGGCTTTGCAATAGTAATTATCTTCATTTCATAAAACTGTGCATTTATCTTTTTTACATATGCATGTATGTAAATAAATTCATTTATAAAAATCGATAACTTTTCACTTATTTTTTTATTTTTATTTTATTTTATTTTTACTAGATTAGCAACAGAGTTAGCTAGATTTTGTAAAATCATATTGTCACATTTTTATGTATGCATGTGTGAGAGAGAGATCTATTTTCGAAAATTTGCAATTGTTCACTCATGCATTTTTTTTATTTTATTTTGATTTTTCTAGCTTTGCAATGACATTATTATCACTTTATAAAAGATTGTCGGGGTTGTGAAACTCTTAATCTAGGATCTGATGCTAACTTAATAAACATTCATTAATAATAAATAACTTATGAAGAAGTTCAGAAAATAAATAGTCAGTTAATGACGCGTAAAATAAATAGCTAAGGTAATATTTTCTCAAAAAATATATAATAAGCATCATGTTTATTTTTCGTTAAATATAATCATGCATCTTCTTATTTAGATCTTCAAAACCAGTATATAGTTTAAAATTTTCAGTTTTAAAAAAAAAAACTAGATTACAGCTCCATTTTCTATAATTTCTCTTTTAAATCTAAAGGTCTCAAATCATATTGAGAAAATAAACTATAGGAGAAATACACCTCATGTGAAGTCACTTTCGCAAAAACTATGATTTCAGGTCTTAAACTTGTCTTTGATGCAAGTTATAGAAATATCATTTGACAATAACTGGCTTTAAATCTCTTTTATTCTTCCTAAGTATATGGACAAGTAAGTGTATTAAACATTATTTTTAATTAAGATATTTATTCACTTTAATTCTAAAATATATTATTCATGATTCGTTTTATGTATGCTCTGTTCTTAAGGCTGTGCTATTTATCCTTACAATGTTATATTGAGAAAAATTGAATGGTAATTTTATGTTCAAGTTCAATCATAGGATATTACGCTAAACTTTAGAAATTTTAACCAACAGGTAGTTAACATTGCACATAAAAGGTAAACATTGAAAATAGAAAACCACCTTTTATTATTTTTTAAATATGTTTTAGCTTTTAAAATCATCTCTAAAGATCATAACTTCCTAATAAATACGGGCAACGAGAGAGAGATGCTAGCAGAGATGAATAAAAAAATTGAAAAATTGATTAAACTGAAAAAATTAAAAAAATAACTGAAAAAACTGAATCATAAAAAAAACCAATTAAACTGATTAGAATTTTAAAAAACCTGACCGGTTCGGTTCGGTTTCAGTTTTACAAGTCTGAAACCGAAAAACCCTTACCCAAACCGGGAAAAAAATCAAGCTAAATCAAAAAAAATCGAGTCAAACTAGTTTGAACCTCTAAATATATTTTAGCTTTTTATTATTTTTTAAATATGTTTTAGCTTTTAAAATCATCTCTAAACATCATAACTACCTAATAAATACGGGCAACGAGAGAGATGCTTGCAGAGGTTCAAATTAATGAGCAATCGCATGGCTTCTTGTGCCTTTTATTTGATCTCCCTCTTCTATTTTTATCCTTGTTGAAGACCCAATTCCAAATTTCCAAAACAAAAGTC
>Ga0325410_1005572_pt1 | contig 13896 bp, 9 predicted proteins | sample PopdelMetagenome_16_FD_206182 | JGI IMG/M metagenome (GOLD analysis project Ga0325410, IMG submission 206182) | Populus deltoides microbial communities from Bellville, Georgia, United States - Xylem-PdIQD-R3 | ecosystem: Host-associated > Plants > Phyllosphere > Stem > Wood/Secondary xylem... | reverse complement strand
AATAAAAATGAAACCTAACTCTGACTCTGACGTGGTTTGAAAATTTTGCAAAATCCTCCGCATGCTTATTAAATTTCTAGGAAAAGTTTATAAAACTGCTCCTCTAAAATGGAAATTATACATTTTGACCCTCGGATTATAAAATCTATTCTAGTCTCACGGGCCAATACAGGAAGTCCTAAAGACCCATCTCCTTTTCGCAAAAGGCCCAGTTTTAGAATCGCTTCTGCAACCGTCTATTTCCGCTCGTGCCCTCCAAAAGTCGCACGTGTCCCGCTCAGTATTGAGGACGCTTCTCCATGGCTAGAAGCAAAAGAATTCCTTATTGTTAAGAAACCGCGCAGCGCAAATAAAAAGTGGGCGAAAGAAAATAGACTCTTGGCATTTCTCCCCGAAAATCCTAACAATTAAATTTAAATCTCTTTCCATCTTAATTTCAAACCCTAACAATTCCCAATTCTTTCTAACAAAACCCCACCTCCATGACCCGACCCGTCAAACGCGAACCCCACATTACTCCCCATCCTGCTGCTGCTGGTAGTACTAGCAGCAGCAGCAGACTCAATAATGGTGGAGCCGAAACGAGCGATATGGACAGTCAAGAGGCCACTGAACGGAGACTTCTCCGTTCACGTTACCGTGACGTGAAGAGAATCATAATTGGCACTCTTTTCTTTCTTTCTTTTTTTCTTAATTTTCGTAGTTTGTTTTCGAGTCCTTTCTGTCTTCAGTATTTACAAGTTTCCTTTTTATTTGGCTTTCTTCACAGTTTGACACATGAGTGATGCATTTTTGTTGAAAAATTTGAGCAGATGGAAGAGAGGACGTTGAAAGGGTTGATTCTGATAAGTTTAATTCCGTTATTAATCAAGTGGAGGACTTGCACAAATTGGGTATTCGCTACTTCTACATTTCACTAATCATTTCTATTCCTTTTTTTAATTGAGAATTAAGGCTCAAATTCTTGTTCTTGGTTTAGAATTTCATCGTTCGAACACTGATGTGCATTGAGTTTTTTTTTCTTGTAATGCTAATTTCTTAGAGCTTTAATTCTTCCCGAAATTACTTCCTGAAAAGTGTTGCATTGAATGAGTGCTTCCCATTATTCGAACGCTTTAAATTGCTCTGTAAGTGGTTTTGGAAGAGTGTTTTGGTGAGAATGGTATTATTGTTTTTGTTATTGTTGATTAACTCTTGCTATTTTTGGAAAATTAATTACGGTTCTAGTAAGAATGGTCATTTATGATTTTCTTAATTGTTCTTGGTTTTGCAATTTATGTGATCTTCAGTGCAGAAACCTAGAGAACAAGTTGCTGATGCAGAGGCTTTATTGGATATAACAAACTCTTTGGTAGCGTCTGTTAAGGCGCATGGACATGATGGAATAACACCTTCAGATTTTGTCAATGGTCTCCTTAGAGATTTTGGCCGACAAGATGGGCCTAGTACTAGTGCTGACGGTAGCAGAAATTTGATTGCTTGGAAAGATATTGGAGTTGCTGTCTCACATATTTTCAGTAGTTGTCCTGGATGCTGTACCATGTAATAGCAGCAGAACATTGTCCTTTTTGGAACACCCTTTTGTGTTGGAAAATTTTGAATGAATATTTTTTCATCTTTTTTTTTTTTTCCTGTTTAGGGTTGGGCCGATGGATACTGAGTTAAAGCAACGGAAGGCTGTTGTTGGTAGAAGACGTACAAGACCAACCGGAAGTGTTCAACCCGAAGAGGTGAGGGTGCTTTATATGCTTGTGCAATTGGTTTCTGTTTTGTGAAAAAAGTTGATTGAGTTGGAGTGGCAATTACCAAGTTTGACTGCTATATGCTTAACCTAGGAATGGAAAGAACTATTCTTCTGTTACTTTATCTTGTTTATTCACCTTCAAATTTTGTTTAATTATTCAATTGAGACCTCAAATTGCTCATTCTTCAATCATTTCAGCATTAATATATGTATACCTGAATCCCTTGTCTGGAATCTAGGGTACCAAGCTTTCCTGTTACTTTGTGCAGGTCAATGACAGTGGTGCAAAGGAGAGAACAGATACTGACAAAAATATGGCAACTATGTTTAGTATTTTAAAGAATAAAAGAAGTGTCAAGCTTGAAAATTTGGTTTTGAATAGAAACTCTTTTGCACAGACAGTGGAGAATTTGTTTGCTTTGTCATTTCTAGTTAAAGATGGAAGGGCTGAAATAAAAGTGAATGAGAATGGCTGGCATCTTGTTTGTAAGATTTTTATAAATGCGTTCATTCTAAAATGCCTTTCTCCCCCCTTTTTTCCCTTCTTATTGTCTAAGAATCCCCTACATTTCAGCTCCAAGGAATGCGCCTGATGCCAGTAAAGTAGTCTCAGGGGAGGTAGCTTACCGGCACTTTGTCTTCAGATTTGACTTCAAGGATTGGAAGGTACCTGGATCTTAGTTTGATGAATTAGATTTATATTTTTTATGGTAAATTTCTGCAGAATTTTTCTTTTATTTATAAATGCCGACCATTTCAAGGATTTTTAGCCAAAGTTGGGTTCTCTAGCAGCATAATGGAATAGGAGCACAAGTACATAAGTGCAGAATAATTGTCTTAATGATTCTGGAGTAGTTATTTGAAGATTTGATTGTTGCAGGTGACGACCTAAGATAAACTTATTGGTTTAACATAGTGGTAGGAAGTCCAGATAATTGAGTGTTAAGCTTTGTGTACACACTGCACTTGCCTCATATTCCTTTCACAAGAAACCATGTGCCCAATAGACACATTTACCTAGTTTAATTCTTATATGTTATACCAATATTGCCTCTGAAGTTTGTTGCATTTTCTGATAATGTATTTAGAAAATAAACAATCTTTATAGCTGGTCTAGTTTCTGATATGTGCCAACGCAAAATTCTGCAGTTGATGATATCTGCTGTTGAGGTAGGGGAGGAGCTAATGCCAAATAGGAATCAAATAAACATGCCAAGTGATAGCCTAGCAGATCCGATACCTGTAGAAACTCAGGCAGGAGGACCTACCACTCCTATTCGGAAGTTCTCCAGGAACCGTGGTTTGGTTTTACAAGAGAAGACAGCTGTGGAAGACTCAACTCCTGAGAACGATAATATCCAAGTAAGAATACCCGCTATTAGGAAAGGGAAGCGAAAAATGAGGTGAGAATGTAACCATGCGGGGGGATTCAGCCAGAAGATATTGGGACCTCCCCATGAGTCAGTCATATAGTCGTGTACATGCATAGAATGATAGAGGTTAATCAGTATTTTAGCATTTAGGCCATCATATTAATCGTGGCCTTTTTCTGTGTTCCCTAGGGATTCTCTTTGGTAGAAATTTGAGAAGCAAATTAGCAACCATCTTTCCTCTGTTCTCTCATCCTCTCCCTGGTGTTTTTTATTTTTTTGAGCGTGCTATTTTGTGAAGTTGAGACTACGATTACTAACCAAAAAATTCCTGACATAAAGTATCCCAATACTTATTAATCCAATATATCAGCTGCACAAGAACACAACAGCCTCCGATTCATTTCTGTTGCTTACTGAAACACTAGATGATGACATAAATTAATTTTATCATTTTGATTTGTATTAAAATTAATTTTATCATTTTGATGTGTATTCTTGCTTAAAGCAGGAACATCAGGTGTGTGAGAGAGAGAGGAGGGAGAGAGACGACAACACCAACGTTTTAAAGCTATGGAATGTCATTAAGAAAAATAAGTTCCAATTAATTAGGTACAGGCAAGGGCTGTCAAGATTTTTTGTGGGATCGATTTATTTTTTGCAAAATACAAAATTTTCAGTTGGCACAATAAACAACATTGTTGGAATTTCAACCTCGAGCTCTAGTTATCCTTCGGAATGTCAAGATCCACAAATATTGGGCTGTCAACTCCCACTCCCATAGCATTCAAACCATTATCCACATAAACAACTGCTCCAGTGATAGCCGAAGCCAAGGGTGAAGCCAGGAAGGCAGCTGCATTCCCCACCTCCTCTGCAACATTAGATTTCAAGCTCAGGATGGAAGAACAAAGCATGTGATTAAAAGGCAACATTTAGCTGTGAGTGCTATTACGAAACAGTTTTCAAATTTGGCTTTTTTGATTGGGGGTCAAAAAATGAGTCATAGCAAGGGAAAGCCAAACTCTTAATTTTTGAACTTAGATAAACACTTTCATGTAGTTTATGTAATTGTCCTTTTTGTTTCTTTTTATGTGACAGTACAATCAAATGTAGACCAATTTGTATAGTTCATAGCTTACCAGCAGATAGTTCCTTCTGTAGGGGTGCATTAGCCGATGAGTAATCGATCATCATATCAATAAATCCAATTGCTTTCGCAGCACGACTTCTCAAGGGGCCTAAAAATATTTGTGAGAACAAATATGTGAGAGACATGCACACACAACCCTGCGTATGTAGGGTAATTTAGCATGCTTAGCATTTGACCCGGCAATCCAGAGAAGAAGAAGAAGGAATACAGTCAAAGACATGAATGTGCAATTCTGAGCCACCAATTCTGTTGGTGCTCATGCTTCAGAAGATAGCATTTGCATTTCACACACCTAGAGAAGAACAACTATGCTAATGTTCAAACTTGCAGAATTATAGACGAGGACGGATTGGTCTACTCTTGAGTAGTGTGTATAGACAGCTCATATACCTCAGGACCCAAATGGCAGCATGATTCACAATTTGTCCAATGCAGCGATGCTCTATTTACCTGTGCAAATTACAGTTATGGTGAAGGCCTTTCCATGTTGTGCACATGGATACACCATGAATGGTTGCATGATGAATTAAAGAGAGAAGGTGGCTGGCTGAACTGACTCCTTAGAGAAACACATGCATATCAATAGGGTGTAGGGGGGTCACAGAGAATACAAGTATCTCAACTTCAGCAAGAGATCTTCTTAAAAATTATCAAATGGCAACAATCTTTGGATCGCACAGGTGCAATAGATGGCTGCAGTTTCGTTCATGCTCTAAATTTTTATGTTTGAAATAAAAAAAATCTAATACATTCATGAGCATGTGCCATTGGGCCCTAAATATAGTTCAAGAGATTGCAGGATTGTTATGCTCCTAGCTTTGGCGCATGTAATTTAGTTAACTAGGAATAGCCAATATACCTGCAGATATAGTGTTGACTCTGATTTTGTGTTTTCTTCCAGCTTCAAAAGCCAGCACCTGAATCAAGCATGGAAAAATCAAAATGAATGCTAGAATATGGTAAGCTAGAGATTTAGAAAAAAGAAATGGGAGAGAAATAAGAAACCCACTCGTGTATCACTCTCGAGAGCAGCCTTTGCTGAACTCATGCCTCCACCATATCTGCATATGACAATTTATAATGATGTTTTTGAAAGGGAAAAAAAAAAAGGCATGGTGACTTCTAGAAGCAATAAAAAAGCATGTGAGTACCCTGGAATGATCCTTTCAGAAGCAATGTAGGTAAGAGAAATTGAAGCGCCACCTGCAATATTAACATTCAACATTGAAACTTAATTTCCAGGAATAATCACTGGTGATGCCCAAGAAAGAAAATAGGACGATAGTTATACCTGGATTCATTATTGAAACAAATTCTTTCAGTAACGAAACAAAGGAATAGCTCGAAGCTGAGATGGCAGCGAGATATCCATTCCTGGATGTCTCTAGGAGAGGTTTGCTAACCTGTGAAGTTAAGTGATTCAGTGACACAAAAATCTTGAAAAGAAGCACAAGAGGAAAAATGAATATCACAAGACCTCTGGCCCATTAGCAAGTGAATGCACAAGGATGTCAATGCTTCCAAAATCCTGCTTCACCGATTCAACAAGCTCCTGCAAGACATATTACTCGTTATAATCTGGTTTAGTATTTTAACTCAGCGGATGGAAAAACAAGTACATCCTAACCACCTACTCGAAAACAACAGATTAAGATAAGTTCAATTAATTTCATGTTTCGCAGATCACCGTAACAGATTGAGAAGGAAATGACTTTGTTTCTGAAGAGAACTCGAAGTAAATTGAACACCAAGTAGAAGCACTAGATTTATGCCCTCACAAACACTAGCATGCAATGCTGGATTCTTAATTTACGCAAATTATTTCATGAATTAAACCAAGCAGCTAGCCCTCATGAGAAAAGAAAGAACAAAACGATTATGAGAAAATACAATGACCCAGCCATCTTATCAAGCAGTTAGAATTACTTTCGAAAATTCATTTATTGTTACTTGAGTCAATCAGCTCAAATACATAGGATTGGAATCTGACCGGTATATTATAAATGCAAAAACAATTTCCACATTTTTCTTGACCATCTTATAGGTGGATGGCAATTCATAAACAAATAAACCAACTCAAAGAATGTTTTATTACACTTCACGGGAATGTAACTTAAAAATTATAAACTCATGATATCTCATTTTCGGACTTCACCACCAAGTATCAGCCAACCAACTAATGAATCAAACAGATGAATGGGTAGATATTTCATTAAGCATGGTTGGAATAAGACAAGTATGATACCTTAACAGTCCATTTTGAGGACCCTGCATAACGTTTGTTTGACTTTACCTGCACAAACCCACTAATAAGAAATGCAAACAAAAATAAAATATTATACGTATCATATATGAAAATTGATTAAATGCTATCATTACATCCTCAGGAACATCATCTAGACTGTCATAGACTGCATCCATTGGGTAAACTTTAGTAATTTCCATTAAAGAACCATCTGGCAATCTGAAAAATCAAATTGCAATAACAATCAGCAGTAAGCAAGAAATCAATCATTAAATATTGAATCATCTGCATACATTTCATGAAATGTTAAATTTTCTCTTACACGCGTGATTCATCAAATTTCCCACGCCGTAGACTGCTTTCAAATATGTTCAATGCCTGCAGAAAGAAAAATATAATTTTTGTCAGAGACTTTATTGTCAGAACTTGAGAATTACAAAGCCCACAAGGGAATAGAGTTGGATCAATTTACATACAGGCACCCATGTACCAACAATAATCTCAGCACCGGCAGCAGCAAGGGACTTCGCTATTGCCCAGCCATATCCATTGTCATCAGCTACACCAGCAATAAATGCTCTCTTACCTGGAGACAATGGTCCCATTGTTAGATGTACTGGATGTTATATTGTTTAGCTGGCAAACACTTCAGATCACAGCAGAAAAACATATGGCTAGGAATAGCAGCATATCTGGAATTGAAATTTTCTAATGAAATAGAAAATTCAGAGGCAACATGAGAAAGCCTCCAAGTCAAACCTAAGCACTTGCAAACTTGTCGATGAACACAGTAGAAAGCTAGGACCATTTGTCAAGCCATTTTTACTAATATCATTGTTTTACATTTCCTAGTTCTGCATTGTTTAATTTGAACAAAGTATAAAAACTATCAAAGGATACTTAAAGCAGCTATAGTAATTGTGAAAAAGATGCAAGGATGTGCATGAATTTTGAAGTCAACCTTAGAAAGGTTGAAAACTATCAAAGGATCCTTAAAGCAACTATCATAATTGTGAAAAACATGCAAAGATGTGAACGAATTTTGAAGTCAGCCTTAGAAACAATAGGGGAAAAAAGAGACGCCTGACCTCTTAAATCAACAGGCAATCCTGGCAGAGGCTTGTTCTCATTCGCAGCAGACATTGCTCTGGTAACACCCTTCTTAAATTTTATTGGTGCTGAGAAAATGCTCTGGAAAAAAGGTTGGCTTGATGAGATGTGAGAGGAGCTTGTAAGCCTATTCCAAGATGCCTCTTTAGATTCAGTACTGAAACTTGCTGCACTTGACATGAATACTTTGCGAGAAGAAGAAATGCAAGGCTTGATCATTGCCATGTTTGTGGCAGGAGTTGCAGCCGTGGCCATTTTGTAAAGTCAAATCACCAAATCTAAAAACAATTCTGTAATATTGAAAAGAAAATATATAATTAAAGCAGAAACATGGTAAGGCCATACATCGAAACATAAACCTGGTTCGTGTAGCTCCCAAAGGTAATTTCTAACTCACGGGAGAAAAACTAAAAGGATGAAAACTTTTTACAGTATCCAATGAAATTCCCAATAACTATAACGAGTTCTTCTAAGAAAATCAAAATTACCAAAAGAAATTGAAATCTACCTTGTTCATAACTGAAAGATATAAAATGACGATGCAACTTTTTACCACTAAATCATGGCCCTAAAAATCACTCCGGTGCTGCTTTTAAAAACAAACAATTCCAAGCCAAAATATAGAATTATTCCACGGGCACAAACATAGTATCAATTAGAAGTCCTGGAATCATTTTCACGTAACAAGTTTTGCCACAAACCTCAAAACTTATCAGGACCACTCTCAATTCCATTATACAGAACAATTTACATGGAAGACATTTATGTACAAAGCATGCGAGGCCTAGATTGACGATGCAAAGAAAACAATGATGAAACATGAAATAAGAGTATATGTCTGGTGTAAACAATCATCCATGTAGCCAATACCAAAGCATTTTGAGGTGCCCAGTTGAGAGATGATCACAAAAACAATAGCAAAATATGTGTTCAGTCAAGATTAAGCGCACCAACATTTCATTTCTTGATCAATATGAAGAGCAGGAAAACACTTGAAATGAGAACCAACAGAAATACTAATGTACTAGATTGAGTTGTTAAAACAAAAATCATGAGACACTGGCCATGTCATGTCAAGATCATTTTGAAACTCACCTCTGTTGTGAGTGTGATGGCCGAGATTTGAGCTAGAAAGAAGGGGTGTTTTGTTTGGATACAAAGGAAAATGTGTTGGATTGGTTTATAAATTAAGTTGGTGGTTTGGGGTTTCGATGAAACCAAAGTTTTGGTTTTGTTTGGTGACAGTTGGTTTGGAAGCTTTGAAATTGCCGCAGGAACTGGTAGAGAGAGCTTTCCCTGTTGGTTTTGGCGCCCGTTTGGAAATACTCTTTTGCCCCCCCTCCCCCCCGGGCCTGAACCCATTTTTCTCTCCTTCTATTTTCTAGCAATTTCCTCATTCTTTTCTCACCACTCAGTCACTAAAAAGTGAAAAAAGATGAAGTTTAGGATTGAATAGTTGAATCCTAAAACTTTAGCAACCAAATATGCATAAATTAAAATTTTAGGGACCAAATTAAAGTTTTTTTAATGCCTTTTGAACAATGAGCTTTGTTTTTTCTAATCTGTTCTTTCTATTTTTTTTAATTATAACCTCAAATTTGATTTTGTAAAATTGTTCTTTAATTGAACATCATTTTTTTCTCAAATATTTTGCATACGCTAAAACATGCAATGAGAAGCAAATCTCTACAAATAAAATGTTGTCAGTATATTATGCAATGATAACACTCTAAAAAATAAAGTTGAATGACCAAAATGAAAAAAAATCTATTTTTTTCAAAGAACAATGTCATCTACAATGAACTATGTTTAATGTCACAATAATTTATATTTTCTTTCAATTTTATTGTGATTCAATGTTTTCATATTAAAATAATATTTTAAGAGATATTTTTAGTTTTACCTGAAACTTAGACTTAAACCTAATGGAGTTGTGAGAATGGTTGATGAGAATAGTTTGCTTTAGATTAAATTAATTAGTTTATAGGTTTGCACCACGTTGTAGGTCAGATTCAATTTTTTTTTAATGTAACAAAATATATTCAAGCCGTAGAGAATTATTTGACATTATTATTAAACATAACCCAGTGGATTAACTTTGAAACCTCCCAACCGAAATCATTACTTAGCATGAGTTTAAAATTAAACTGTGTAGAAGTTTCACCGATGTAACCTAGTCAATTAAGTTGATCCAAAAGCAAACTATCCTATGGTAAAAACGAGTTTTAAGGATGAAATCGACAAAAAAAAAAACCATACCGACCAAACTCATCTCCTAAGTTGAGTTTAAAATTAAAATATGTGAGAATCATCCCGACATGATCCAGTCAACTTAGTATGTCCAAAGACAACCTGATCAATTATTAAAAAAAATCCAAAGAAAAAAAATGAAATTAACATAAAAAATAAGGGGAAAATGACTTGAAAGGAAAAAAAAAAAAAAAGGGAGGAGCATTCTAGATTTTTTTTTAGCATAGAAATGTAACGAATTTTGGGTTAGCAATTTATTTTTCTCAATATTTTATTTTTTTAATCCTCTAACATTTAACTTGGTACTTTTACCATAATTCCAAACTCAATTTCTTCTAATTAGGCTATAAAATGTAATTGAAATGAAAAAGAAAATTAGGAGACTAAAAAAAAGAGAAGTTGATAATAGAATGATATGAATATTATAAAGTAATATATAACTCACACAAAGAAATGATTTCGCTCACCACTTTAAGGTGTAAAACTAAAGAGATACAGAAACAAACAACTCATTACTCTAAATATATATATCAAATCACCCTTTTAGAGATATAAAGTTAAGTTATAAGTCTATCACTCACAAATGAGACACAAAACTTGATAATTTACCGAAAGATCAAATCAAAGATTCTAAATTCAAATTTTACCAAAAGATCCTTAGTACATAGTCTAAATCACAAGTATATTCTTGGAACAATTTTCCAAGTTTAGGAAAACACTAAAATAACATTATTAAGACCCTAATAAATAACTTTGATAGAAAACTAGACTAATATTAACTAGCATATGCTTTTTAGTTCTTAAAAACACAAACAAACACCTAAACTAAAAAGACTTATTGATAATATAAAAAGATCACATTCTGACCTGGAAAATCACATATGATAGACTTATTTTTCCATGCAATAAAGACAAGTAAATTTGATCTCGAAGTTGGCCCACGTGCTGACAAAAAACATTATCAAGAACTTCATTCCTTTGAATTGCCAACCCAAACTCAAGTAGATCAATATAAGGAGGGCCATTTAAGAACACTCTCTTGTCAATTTTTTTATGGTTGAGAAAAACTCGTCATGAAATTCAAATAGTTTTTTCTCTAGTCTTATGGATATCTAATCAGAGCACTTGCACTTCCATAATCTTTTATGCAAGCCTTGAATTAAAATCTTTTAACATCAATTACATTTTTTTCATGCCATGAATGTTCCTTGAATTATCATGAATGAACAACTCAACTCCTCTATCTTTTTCTAGATGTATTATGTTTTGAGTTATTGATAATTATTTATGGAATGTTGTCGAAAACATTGATAAGTTTTTTTTTTTTGTATGAGAAAATCAATTTTGATCCCATTAATTTTAGAATTCTTCTTAATCACATGTGAAGCATATCCTTTATAATGTTTTTCATCAAAACTCACTTTTAAAACAACCCCCTCAACTTGTTGCTCAACTAATATAACAAAAACTTCATTGTTATACTTAAGATCATCATAAACTAAGATTTATACATCAAAATCTTCTCTTTTAATATCATTGTTCTCATCCTCATCGAATTTTGGTGGTTGATTCTAATCCATAAAAAATCTAAAATCATAAAAAAAATCTAGCTTTTTTAGCATTGTTTTTCTTGCTAAATTCTCTCTTGTATATCCTGATAAAAAGGATGTCTCATCTGATCATTATTGCTAAAAGAACCATTTTCAAGAACATTAACTTTTATATCAAATTTTCAATATGGAATTTTATTACTTTTTCTTTGATGTCAAGAAAAAGAATCATCACTTAAATCATGGTGTGGTTTGTGAACGGAAGGACTAATTTCATTATCATTATGGTTTCGATTCATAAATTGATCAGTTGCTCCTAGATTTGATGCCTTCTAATTTCGTTAATTTCAGGAGCATGAATCTGCCTCTCAAATTATTGCACACGACGTCCATAAACAACCATGGTTTTAAACTCAAAGCTCTGATACTAACTTGATACTGATATGATATAAATATCGCAAAGTAACGAATAATTCATATAAAGAAATGATTTTGCTTATCACTCAAATGTACAAAACCAAAGAGATACAAAAACAAACAACTCACTACTTTAAAGATAAACATTAAATCACCATTTTAGAGATACATAGTTAAGGTATAAGTCCACCACTTATAAATAAGATATAAAACTTGATAGTTTGCCAAAAAACCAAGTCAAAGACTCTGAATTCAAATTTTGCCAAAAAATCGTTAATATATGGCTCGAATAATAAATATATACCTAGAACAAACCCTCCAAGTATAGGGAAACACTAAAATGATATTATTAAGACCCAAATAAATGAAATGGATAGAAAACTAGACTAATATTAACTAGCACATGATTTTTACTCCTTAAAAACATAAACAAACACTTAGAAAACTTAGAAACTAAAACAAGTATAACTTATTTTAGAAAACTCCAATGCATGCATGGTTGGACAACCTGGAAAAATCACATTCTAATCTTGAAAAACATACATGAAAAATTTATTTTCCTATACAATGAAGACATGCAAATCCAGACTCAAAGTTGTCCAACGAGCTAATAGTAAACATTATCAAAGACTTCATTCATTTGAATTGACAACCTAAACTCAAGTAGTTCAATATAACTATGACCATTTAAGAGCACTATCGTGTCAAAAACTTCACTATTTACATCAATAATGAACCTTTATGATACTTGTTAATTGTTTTAGTATACTAGGGTAATTGAAAATATTTAAAGAATAAATCTAGTTGTAATACTCATTACTAGTACCATAAAAAGGTATTGGGCTGAAAGGCCTAACTTGCCTAGGCCAAGCCCAACGAGTAGAGGCAATAACTTGTCTAGGCTCGGCTCATACGAACTGAGCGCAACCTTGCTTATGCCCAGCCTAATGTGGGATGAATCCAACCCTTTTTGTATATTTTTATACATATTTTTCTTTTATTTTTACTAATTTTTTCTACATTATTTTTTAGTATCCTCCATACAATAAATTTTATCATACAATTTAATAAATAAAATATTTAAACCCATACTTTTTATTAGACGAACAACATAACCAATCAAGCATCATTCTCTAAACCAATAAAGTTCACTCTCTTATTTCACAATGTAAGAATCTTTTCAGCGTGACCACTTTGCAAGGTGAGCTACAAATAGCCTTGTTGCCTTTATGTCTAACCTTCATGTTAGGAAAAGTAAGTCGCGTAACAAGTTTTTACAAGAATTAATCACCAGCGAGAGACTAGGACTCTCATCTCCCGACCACACATAAACAATCACCTCTTTCATCCTCTATTTTTTTTACTTACTTATCCTTTAAATAATAAAAACTCAAAAGCTGGTTTAAGCATTAAAGAATTGTTTTGTAGGTAACACCATCAAAATCCACACTAGGGCAACCCGATTTTTTGTTTGCCTTGAAAAAATCCGAAGAAATTATTGAATTTTTTCATTAACTTCATCACTTATAATTCTAAGAAAAATAGTACTGCAAATTGTAATTTTGTGATTAATATATACAAAGAAGAGTGCACAAAATTAGACTCATTTTATCATTTTTTTAACCACAATCTTACTCCGTTCAACCAAGTTCTTATAAATATAACAAAACATTTTTTTGTCAAATATTTCTTCATTAATAATAGTGAAAAATAACTTTAGACTAACTTTTATATATATATATATCGAAACTAAAATTTTTATTTTAAATTTTATGTTCCCTTCATGTTGAAAATAACCTTCTTGAAGTATTGTACCAAGATTTAAATTAAAAAAATTGAAAAAAAGGAACAAATCTTTTCAGCTAATAACATAAAAAAAAAAAAGTTAATCACTAAGCCAAACATGCACAAATTAAAATCATCTTATAGACTAACTTATAAGCCCATTAAAATTCTTTGGCCCAATTACTTAAATAAATAAAAAAACTTAATCAATTATTCTTGGGTTTCTCACTTACCTCAATAGATACGGCCCACGTGGGATGCTGACGATTTTT
>Ga0325410_1005569_pt1 | contig 13900 bp, 10 predicted proteins | sample PopdelMetagenome_16_FD_206182 | JGI IMG/M metagenome (GOLD analysis project Ga0325410, IMG submission 206182) | Populus deltoides microbial communities from Bellville, Georgia, United States - Xylem-PdIQD-R3 | ecosystem: Host-associated > Plants > Phyllosphere > Stem > Wood/Secondary xylem... | reverse complement strand
AAAAAAATTCATAACATTGTTGTTTTTTCTGTTACGATTAAAAATTTATTTAAAATAGTACCCGCAGCATGGCGCGGGTGGAAAGAGGGGACTAGTTGATTGTTCCATGGGAGCATGGGAGCAAAAGCGAGAGTTTATTTTGCAATTAGCCTCTGAAAGTAGTGGTTGATGAACCTATATGGCTGACTGGGCTGGGCCACTAAGACAATGGCTGTCTCTCCGGCAACGGAGCTCTCTCTCCGGCAAGAAGCATTGAATATTGGGTGGGGACAGGAGGAGTGAAAATCAATGGCTGCAGTGACAAGTGCAATCGAAACATCTGATTGATTGATGTAAGAGCTTTTGATAGTGTAAGAGTGCATGGCACTTGGCATGACTTCTGCACGTGATTCGTGATCGACTTCATAACATAATTAGAGAATATGACTTCTGCACAACCTTAATAATATTTGGCATTTAACTATTAAACCCTCCTCTCCTTTTCCTTTGCGCCATTCCATAAGAAATTTAACGTTAATTTCACATTAACCAGGACAAAAACAACAGAATTATCTTGTGTCGGTTTAACTTTATCAGAGCTCCAAACCTCTTAGTTTTATCTGAATCTTGTCGATTTTATCTCGAACATAATAGCATGGCCTTGCTATCCATTTATTAAAAACATTCCATTTAAATCCAAACATTATTTTCACTCATTAATTCTTGTTATTCTCCCCAAGCCCTAACTTGTAGCTTTAGCTCAAACAAACATACCCTAAACGAGGGGGAGTTGCATTCATTTTTTACGCCTAAAATCTTAGTCTACTGATATTTTGGCACTACAGCGGTTGTGAATTATGACTCAACTGAAACATACTTTGAAGGCTCTTTGGGAGGAAACAACGAGCACAGAGAGATCATACGCAAATGGGAAAAAAAGTAGGTTACTTGTTACCGGTGGATGGATGACAGTATAATACCAACCAAGTTTAGGAAAAAATTGATGGTGCTGCAAGGTTTGGGGACTATACTGATAATGGGGTCGTACGAGTGGGATGTAAGATGATAAAACAAAAGGCAACAAAAAACAAGACAAAGGGCAGCATGAGAACCAAGCGTTCAAATGACACAGGAGCTGTTAATACGGCCGTAAAATAAGAATAAAACTGACCTCTATTTGAACATTAATCGTGCATTTTGAGGTGTGAATGCTCCAATTCTTATGGCTGGTGAAAATGCCAATCTGTCTGCTTGTAACTCTCCAAACTTCTATTACCCACTGGCGGAGCTTATTTTCTTTCCAATTTTTTTTTTTGAATCAATTTCGCCCCTTGTCTCAAGTGACTCGAAGATCAAATAGCAGCAGGGAAGTGTCGAAAGAGGGGGCAGAATACGCTTTACAATTACAGTATTGATTGCAGCAAAAATAAACATACTGTACATTAATCTGACCAGGATTGAACATCTGCCCATTGGATAGAACAGAAGTTTCCTGTGCCATTTACAAGGACACAATTGGTGTGACAGTGTGTTAGGCCAAGTAATTGTATATCTGAGGATTGCTCTTGTCTCGCTCAAGGTAATCCCTGTCGATAAGGCTTTCTATCCTCTTCTTCAAATCAGCTGGCTTTATAGGAAACTTCAGCTGTTCACAACATACAATTTTTTTTTCATCAATATTAATATCCATCCATTCACTGCATGGAAGTTTCAGAATTGGGCATCCCATTTTTCTCACCCAGTTCATCTATCAAACTGACTAATCACGGTACATTCATAAAGTTAAAATGAGATCACCGGTACCCAACTCTACCATGCGTTGGTGTAATGTGATAGTAACCTGAGACTTTAGATCCTAAGGGTGGTCAGGGGTCACATACATCTTATGCGTATGCTTAAGACCAGTGATGAATCTAGAGGGTGGTCAGGGGTCACCACCGCCCCCCTCCCCCCCAAAACAAAATTGAGAAGATATGCTTATAACTTACATCCTAGCACTTCCGTGCTTCATTATCCCTGCTTCATTATCCCTACTCAAGATGACAACAACAATGACAATAATAACAAAAAAAAAAAAAAAAGGAAATTTACCTGCTGGAATAGTTCAGTTATAAGAAGTGTGTGACTTAGCACCTTCCTTGTCTTCATTATCCGGACAATCGCGGCATCAACCTGGAATATATTAAGTAATTATTACAAACATTAAAAGCAGCAAGTTCACAACTTTGTTAAATGTCCATCACCAGAAACTGTTTTAATAAAAATGGAACTTGAGTGAAGGTTAACCTGGTATTGACGATCCTGAAATACTCTCTCAGTGGTGCTTGTGTTCTCCTCTACGGTTTCCTTCATCTGGATCGCATTTACCTGCATCCCCAAACAACTGTTAGCTTAAACATCCAAAATCCAGCTAACAAAGGAAAAGCACAGCACTTGACTTCACAAGGTCATTCTTGGCATTAGCCATGCTTATGCAAGTCAGACAACATGCTATTATTACTATAGATAGGTATGAAACAGACATACCTTTATTCGATAGAGTGGAGCAGCAAATCCTTCATTGAACACAAAGGAATCATCATCCTCCACATCCCTCCCTTTGGGCAGCTGTAAACCATAAATTCTATAATATTAAGGGGAAGAGACAAGGAAAACTCAACATTTAACAATTTTATAAGCATTAGTAAGAACTCAAACACACAAAAATCATGATGCATATAATCATCACCTACCTTCTGCAGGACACGAACTTTTCCACACGCCAGAGACTGCAAAGTCCTTCTAAGTTCCTTGTCTTCTATGCCAGTGGAGTCTTTGATATCTTGAAAACTAAGCTTTTGGGCATCATTAAACAGCATCAGAACAACAGTCTGGAATAGAAGGGACAGGATGGTAAGCTATTAGAACAAATCCACCTGTGCAGGTCGCATCAATAAAAACAAATGACAGTAAGAGACATCAAAAGAGCAATGCATTGAAAACTAAACAAGACCGACCTGAAATAGAGAAACTGCCAGCTCCTTTTTACCTTTCGGAAACTCAGCTTTCAACACACAATGACCCAATGAATTTTGCCACATTAAGCGTCTTCCACTATACTTGCTTAAGTAGAATTCTTTGAATATATCCTACACATAAGGCAATTGTTTATTCAATATTTTAGTAGTTGGAAACGGAGAGAAAAAAATCAGTATCTTGTGCAATACCTGATAAACGTTCAGCTCATGAGGAAGCCTAACATCCATGGGTGGATATGTGGGCCAGTACCTGCAGAGAAACCAACCAAACATAAATTAAACTTCTGTTGGAAATAAGGGACTAAATATACAAAAATTTCAATCAAATACAGGCTATTAGGCTCTAAACCTACCCAGTAGTTAAGACATGTACACTCATTTCAATTCCTGATGGAAGTTTAGTCCTGGCCTGAGATGATTGTTTAAAGGACTCGTTTATCTCCTTTGACAGTTCAATATCCTGAAAAAGTAACACCAAGAAAAAGCAAGTGGTAAATATGTAGCCATTTTCATCATTGGTAACCCACCCACATGACATTACTAAATTAATAAAAGAGAAGACATTAGGATTTAATAGCCCACAATAGCATAGAACGCACTTCTAATGGGCTATATAAGAAATTCAAAGCAGTAGTTGCTCCCCAACAAATCAAATTCAATAAACAAAAATCCATGTATGAAACCAGCATCAAACTGCAAGAGAAATTTTCTTTCTCAGGAAAACAAATGTTCTCATTATACTAGTACATTACATTTATATTGACTCTTAAGTTCATACTCTTACCTCTCTTAACACTCGTACCAACTACCTTGAAGTAATAACATGACCCTGTGTCACTCTCATGAAGTCCAATCAAGCACCATTTCAACAAAATTATATACACGTGCAACAGTCAAGAAATGTGTGTTACAGTCACAAGATGACCTACCTCATTGTTTAGAATTAAAGGTAACATTTACTGTTTGTCTTCTATTAATTCCATTTTTACGTGTGCATGCATGATATGTCAGAGGGATTGGGCATGCTTGTGAAAAAGGCAAACTTAGCACATGTGCTGACATTTTACACTACTAGTGCAATGCGGCAAAACTGAAAGCAGGTGAGAGGGATATAAAGTTCGCTCCATGTTAATCTTAGCAACCAGTTCATATTACCACCTCTTGTTAGTGTCCCATCATGAATGCATTCTTGGAGGCATGAAAGCTTCACAAATTACGTTGGCTAAAAATAAACTACTTGATACGGTTCAGCCATGGATTTCTCATGAAGGGCCTTCGATTTTGTGCTTGAGTTTGATGGGGAGGCCATTCGGCCAAAATTATGTTAGTTTTTTCTTGGAATTTAGCTTGTGTTCCATACGGCCATGATAGGTTTTTGGAATGGGATAGTTTTAGCTAGCCTTGGTTTATGCATGATGATGGGATCAGTCCAATCTCTTTGATGGTTTATTCGGTCAAATCAAGTCAGCCCATGTATAGGTCTAATTTGGGCAGCAAAGTAGGCTTATTGGGAGCTTGTACTAGGTTTGATTTTGGTTATATTATGAGTATGAGTTTAGGCCACATGGGGTCCAAAGTTGGCTTAGGCTAATTAAGATATTAAGATTCTTACAAGAATCAACAAAATATTCTTCTAAAATTGAAAGGAAAATACGTTCATTATTATCCCTATTATTTAGGAGAATATTTAGCAAAAAAGGAGGAAGTTTCTTAGTCATGCAAGGAAACTAAAGGAGGCTGTCAGATTTGAATCCTAGACTTGGAATGATTATTTAATGCTAAAGATTTGATTCTCCTAGTCAAAGAAGGAAAGTAATGGGCGGCTACAAAGAAGAATTTCTAAGAATGTATTCCATGTTCTGAAGGAAATCCTAGTCCAACAAGGAAAGAAAACTTCAATTAAGGCCTCGTTTGTTTGCTGGAAAGTAGTTTCCTTTTGGAAAGTGAATTCCGAGAAAGTGAATTATTTTCCGATGTTTGGTAGTGTAATCGAAAATAAGTTGGAAAACATTTTCTAGTGTTTGGTTATGTCATGAAAAATGAGCTGGAAAATAACTTATTAATGTTTTATTTTTTTCAAGTTTATTAAAATAATGAAGAACAAATCTTACAAATTAAAAAGTTAAATGAGAATGAAATTGAAAAAAATATAATTTAATAAATTATCTCAAATAAAATAAATAATAATCAAAATAATAGAGATCAAATCTAAAAAATAAAAAAATTGAAAGATGAAGAAATTAAAATAATAATAATTAAAATTTCATAAATTATTTCAAATAAAATAAATAACAATCAAAAGAATGAGGACCAAATTTGATAGATAAAAAATTTCAATTAAAAAATGATAAGGGAAAAGCAAATAACAATTATAAAAACAAGGACCAAAGTTATATAAAAATTAAATTGTAAGGGATGAAATTGAAAAACAAATATTCAAAACAAAACATATATAGCAATCAAAAGTTTGAAGACCAAATTTGATATAATCAACATATAATATGACATTTCTAAATTTTTCACAACTTCCGGAAAGTGTTTTCCACCATAAATAGAAGGAAAACACTTTCCTGGAAACCAAGCCAAATTTTCCTTTGACTGGAAAGTGTTTTTCGTTGACCAGAAAGTGTTTTCCTTTGACCAACTTTCCTAATGGCAAACAAACACAGGAAAGTTTGGAAAGTGGTTTCCCAAAAACCACTTTCTGGGATATAAACACACCTTAAATTCCTATTCAGATCAGAGTTCCTAGCATCAAAAAGACTTTAAAAGCTGGCTAAGCAATTCTAGAGTATCTAGGAAGGTGGATCTCGGCCAAAAGTTACTTAAGCTAGTGAATTAAGATATTTTTCTTGTTTTTCTTTCTATTATATGCGGCATCGACAAGCTACTATTCAGACTTGTTGTTTTCATTATTATTTCTATGTTTGAGCTTAATTAATACTTAGGTTTTCAGCTAAGATCCAAAACTTGTTTGGATCAAGGTTTGAGCTTACTAGTAAAAGTTTTGGGTCAGTTTTTTAAGTGACGTCAATTCAGCCCACAAGAGTAGATTCATTAGGATTAATTTCTCAAAACTATTTAAACACATGTAAAGCCTAAATTTTGAAAGAAAGAAAAAACTTTCAAAAGAAAAAACTTTTAATGAATAATACTTTTGAACTTTTCAGTTTTAATATGAGGAAGATTTTTGCATTCTTTGGTTCTTAAACGAATTGAATCTGACTTGTCAAAAATTAACTAGCTTCATGGTGTCATTCGACTTCATTCCAATAGTGCTAGTGCTGTAAGACAAGTTTCCATTGTATCACAATCCTATCAGACCTTTTTCAGCTTTCCAAAATCAAATCTCAATCTTAATTATAGGTTGTGTGACCATGTAATCACGAGGTTCGCATCACTACCATCCTCTTTAGAAGTTTCAATGAGAAAAATAGAACAAACAAGAATCTAGAATGAACTTAAATAAATAGTTCAGACCTTAAACATTCCTTCAAGCTTGTTTGTAAACTGGCTGCCACATTCAGTCTTCAGCTGCAATGACAATGCAAACATATTAATTTGATTGATAGAAAAAAATTACTTGGTGAAACATGCACTCGTAAAAATTGCCATGCTTAACCTTAGATATCATAGATTTCTCCGCATCAATAGAAGCACTTTTTCCCAACAGCAGTCTTTTTGCAAGATCCTTCTTATAAAATGCTTCAAACACATCCTTACCCTTCATAAACAAAAAGATTAAAAAAAAAAAAAGATAGACGTGTCTAACATCATTTTGTTTCCCAAAAGACCAGAAATATGATAGTAATGAAAAATCTGTTGAGCTAGCAGAAAAAATACTTTCTTTAACACCAAGACTACCTGAATAAACCTGAACAAAACCAAAACTTTTTCAAGTGTACCCTCCAACTCCTCCTCGGAAGTACCCTTGTTCCCAGCACGAAGCTTCTCATCCAAAAATTTTGCTATCAGCTCAGCAGGATGGTTCTATCAAATGGAGAACAAAATTGGATATTTAGGCAGGAAGTTGAAAACAACACTATAGAATCAATTTTGACAACTGAGTAATCAAAAACTCATGGCACTCTGAAAAACAACAATTTATGGAATTTCATCATCTAAGATTGACATTAACAATTAGATAAATAAGCATGTGCCAAAAAATTTTTGCCAATAAATAGAGGAACCCTCAAGGATACACATTCCCATGATGAAATCAACTGTAAGCAGAAACACAGTTTAAAAAAAAAAAAAGAACAATATAGACAGCACTATCAAGAATAATATACATTTCTTTTGGTGTGGAGTGTGAGGTTATGTTATTTATATCTTCAACAAGAAATCACCACATTGCATCATGTCAATCTCAGATGATGAATCATCATAAGAGCATAATGAAAGTGTACAACCTCCTTGCACAGAAAGAATACAAGTTGCATGAAATTTCATTGCTTGTGTTTATGCATACATGCAAAACATCTAATAATATGCCAGATATAAATCCCAGGAACGGAACAGAAACGGAACAAAGAAGAAGAAAAACAAAAAAGGAAAAGAGCAGTGATGATCACGAGTACAAATGACCATCCCACAACTGATCTATTATTGCCTAAATATGTATTTCCATAAATTCAGTGAAATTGTTTAACATTACAATCTAATACTAGGGGGGATTTTTCAGTTGGTCATTAACTTAGCAGCTGCTTAGCCTTGTTATGTGGTTGCAGCCAACATAGGTGTCAAATAGCCCAGCCCTTGTCATGATTCTTTATATTTTCTCACAAAAAACAACTAAAAGCCGAGTTAAACAAAAAAAAAAAAGTTGGGGAATGTTTTTCCCTATGGCTATTGTGTGACTATTAGACAGAAAAACCACCAAATATCCTTCCAATACAATTTTCTTGGCTGATCATTGGACAAGTATATTGTAGAACTCAAAACAATTTCAATTATTGAATACCGACTTTCCCATGGTAAAGAAGTTGGATAGTTCAACCTCCTCTCCACCTCCCTTTCTTCCAAGAAGAAAAGAATAATTCCATTAATAGTAACAGGAAGAGGATAGCAATAACAAGGACCATGCACTCCAAATGATTTAGTTTTTCTTTCTTTCTTTTTCTTTTTTCTACCCAAATATTCAGTGTGTATCCAAATTCAATGATAGATAATACTCCATGCATATCCTCTAACATCTATAAGGAAGCAATGCATCAGGGGAGGCCTTTCCAAAGGATAAAAAAAATGTACATGAAAAGTTTCTAGAAAATTTTGGCTCTTTCATTCATAATGAGAAATGCTGAAAGGACTTCCAATTGAAGAGCAATGCATCGTACTTTTCCATAAGGAACAATGAGTACAAGGAAACCCACTCAGTAGAAACACATAATAGACAAGGACATTTTCTATTATACATGTACGAAGACTCATGCACAATTTGGCTTGCTACTTGCACAACAATGCGATGAGTTACCAGACTTGGCAAAGTGGCCAACTATAACTTGCTCTAAACTGATAAAATTACTGCCTAATTATACATACCATCTTCAAAGGAATTTCTGACACTGGTAGATATTTACTTCATGCAAGAGCCAATTTAGTCTCTATGCCATAGCTTTTCCACAACCTGATCACTACATTCCGAAACCCTTCATAAAGATAAAAACCTAGAAATTCTCTATTTTCCCAAAACCTAGCCCTAGTGTTGTTAAAAGTGCAACTTTGGTGCTAGACACAAAGCTAGGAGGCCAAAACACTTCTCAAACCCTAGGTGAGGCGCCTTCAACTAGGATTCCAAAGGTCGCTCAAGAAGCACAGAAAAAGATTGAAAAACAAAACACATGGCTAGGTGAAGATGCCACCTGTTTCTTTTTCATATCAAGTTTTACAAGGGCATGCGATTGTTATTTAAAAATTTACGTGATTTAATTTATGATCTACAGTGGTTTGACAAAAAAAAGGTGACACTTTTAACGACTTTCTTATAAATAGTACAGTTACCCGGTATATTTTGTAAGCAAAGGATAGAATGATTTGTGATGTTTTTTTTCCCAAGAAACCGAGAAGAAAAAAGGAAAAGATAAATTATCATACATTAGGTATTGTAGGCATGTGCCTTGCTTTGTTCAAGTATACAACGCTCCAAGAGCCCTTAGCAGTTAACTTATCTAGTGCTATCAATAACATTTGCCAACCAATAAATAAGCTAGTGCAACATTTCTCAACCAATAAATAAGCATTTGTAGAGCCTGTTTGGTATTGATGAGTTGTGCTATGTGGCTAGTGTGCTGAGGTGTGAAATGAAAGTGACACCAAAAAAGGCAATTTTTGGTAACTGCTATGTATTAAAAATATTATATTTTTACTCAACAGACCCAACAGTAAGTTGCCTTGCTTTTGGTTGAACAAAGGGGTACCTTGCTTTGATCCAAAAACAAAGTGGTGCCCTTACAAAGAGGCTAGTGCTTTTCTTTTTTCCAAGACAAGCACCCTAACCAAACACTGTGTTAAGAACCAAAAGCAGCTAAATGAAGCTGAGAGCAATGCCAAACAGACTACTCCCCCGCCTACATCAAAATACTAGGAGAATCTCACCCTATGATATCTCAAGAAAGATATTACAGGGTAAATCATATCAGGGGACATTTTTGGAAAGGAGAGGCATATTATTAATGCATCACTTTGATAGAAGACTAGCATATTATCCCAATATCAATTTTGACTGAACACTAGTCTGATTCTGACAATTCATGATGTGTCATTTTGGTGAATGACACTGCAAATGCAAATAACTGCACAATTAATTTTAAAGAAAACTTAATCCAACTCTGATCACTTTAATATTTCCATTTTTATTGCAAATTCTACCATTAACTACGTCAGATAGTTATGTATATATTGAAAATTCCACCATTCAAATACTTCAGATATGTCTGAAGCCCAGAGAAGATTTGTCTTAGTTTCAGAAAATCTGCAAACTAAGAGATAAGAAACTTGGTGACATTTCTTAACAAATATGTTTAAGCCTGCCTTTATTACATTTCAAGTGTTTTAAGCAAAAGAGTTAGGACATTCATGGAAAAGTTCAATGGCTCTCATTTTACCTCTCTTACCTGCATAACTTTTAAGATCTAATAATTGCTTTTAACAAAAAAGTTCAATGCATAATCAGTGGACGCATGTAACAAAAAGATGAACAAGCCTACCATTTTCTGGCTAGTTTCATTCATATTTTTTTCTCCACTTAGTCTTTCTAAAAGGTATGCATTGTCATTCACTTGTTTATTGCTTACTTTCTTAATTCATCATCATTTACCTTTTATTTTATTTGTCCTTTCATTTTCTTCCAACATGACAATGGTGAAAGCTTAGTATAGATTTGAACCCAACTTTTTGTGGGGTTTGATTATCTGAAATCTACTGTAAATTGGATGCAAAAAAGTATTTCATTTTTTTATTCTTTTAGAAATTTTCAATTACTTTTTTTAAGGATATTTTTAATTTTTAATAAGATTTTGCAGTAATCTCATACAGCACACAGGTGATAAGCTTACTTTTACATGTTAATAGTAGGATCTAGTACTGCAACCAATTACGATCAAACCAACAGAGCGATAGACTAACCTGACGAAGATTAATTAAATGCTCATATGCATCCTTTATGGTGATGCAAAATCCTTCATTCTTGGAGAAGCTTTCTTCCCATATTGAATCAAGACAAGCCTTAAACTCTAACAAGGAGGAAACCATATCTTTGTCTTTCTCTTCATCCACAACCATGCCCTGCCCGGTTCTTCGGATGTACATGCTAAGGGCCTGCCTTAATGATTCAAGGGCATTGACCCTTAAGAACAGTGAGTAGATCCTCTTAAGGTCCTCAATCCGATGTCCATTCATAAGCATCATGAACCCCTGGACAGATCAGGGAGACAAATAATTATTCAAGCAACACAAATAGATTGCTCTTTAGAAGGAGGCTATGTATAACTAAAGGACATTTGCACCTTATCAAGAATAGCAGATATATGGCGTTCAAGTAGCTGCCTTTCTGCAGTTGCTATTAGTGGCTTTTTAGTGCTTGAATCAAGGTAAATCTTGCATCGATCTTGTTCTTCATTCAATCTCGACTGCAGGAATATGTGACAAATCAAATTTTCCAGCAGTTAACAAATATTAAGTAACAGAAATGACATAAAAGCTGTAGCTAAAACTAAAATTGATTTTCATAACTACTTTAATCCCGAATAATATCAGAGGAGAAACAAAAGGCACCTCCACATGCTTCAAGTAATCCGGAACATCTGACTGCTGCATGTATGTCATGCCTTCGGCAGCATAAAATTCAGATGTGCACTCAAGGAATGGTCTTTCAAAACTTTCTGCATAAATTCCTAGTGAAGTGAACATCTTCAAAAGATGGCCAAGGGGTTTCCTATTAACTGTTTCACCTAATCTGCAATCACAAGAAAAGGATCTCTATGAAGTGTCCAAGAAGGAAAAAAAGTTATGATACTTCAAAACACTCCAATAATCTAATGTCACAGAGTTCTCATTTGCAAGATTTGTGACCACTCCAATGATTGACCTCCAATATCGTAATAGAAAACAAATTTCCTTATTCCAATCTATGGGAAAGAGAGTGGATGTTTTACTTTCAATTTGATTTACAGATTAGTTTTCACTTATTTTGACAATTCATTTTTTGTCACTCCATATTTAATAATCCAATTGGAGAATGAAAGCATATCTTTACGTTACAGATTGCAAGGAGTCTGCATTCCAGACATGTGTTGACAATGGTTCATCAAACTTGACTCTTAATAGTAGCTCAGTTAATTGTAGAATTAGCTTTGAAAGAAATTTAAAGCACCCCATACACATACAGGACATTAAAGTTTCCCAGACATGTGGAACCCATTGACAGAAAACTAGAAACCAGAAATATATGTTAAGACTAATATGTTAGTTTTTAGAAGTACCTTTCCCTCTCAATCATTTGCAAGAGGCCGGTGACAGTTTTGTGCTCAACTTCAGGAGACAAAGAAAGATGTTTTCGGAAAAGCTGCAAACCCATGTCCCACAATGAACGTGCATTTGGAGTTTGTTTCACATATGTTCTGTCCAGATACAAGGCTATACTACGAATCATCAACATCTGGTCGCAAAGATCATGCCAGCACTCCTCAACAAGCTTTAAGAAGACCACCAAATCCGGGCTTTGACCAACCAAGGATTGTAATGCTGCAGATATATGTGTTTCACACTCTTTTTCAATACGCAGATAGAGATTTCCCCCCAACTTATGCAGACAAAGATCATTGACAGCCTAAAAAAACAGGATGATTAATACCAAAACCAATAAAAACCAAATTCGCATTGACAAATTGCTACATTGAGTTGAAACAAGGGTACAGATCATACAAGGAGAAAGAAACATAGGAGTACATACTTGATAAAGCTTCTCCAAGTCACAAGGAGCTGGTTGTTTCAAGAATATAGCCTTAATAGCTGACTGCAGCTTTGCCCATGTGGCCTCCTCAAAATTTGTAGGCAGAGTTGGTTTAGCTTCACGAAAAAAATAAAATCAGCTAAAGGTGAAACATACCTGGCACAGAATTTTATTACGATTTGTAATTCCAGAATCTAGATTTCAATACTGCTACTAAATCCAACCCCATTCATTCATAATCACAGAAAAACCATAAGTAAAAGAAAAAAGCTCATTAAAGAAGAATGACACGCCAATTCATCAATTGCATTAATGTGTACAAATTATTTCCTTAAAATTCATTCAATCTACAATTATTTTCATGCACGAAAATGAGCTCGTACAATTGAGCTAGATGAGTGGGGGCTCAAGAAAAAGTGTTGAGAGGGAGAGCTTAGTTAATGAGAACAAGAAGTGATGTTACCCCGACATATAATCGAATGAAAAAAAACAATACTAGATATTTCCAAGCTTTTGACGTAACATGTATACATGTACAAAACCAACCTTAAAGAGTATAGAAACATTCCAAGTTACAAAGAGTTCATGTAACCAAGGTGCAAATCCTTAGCAGCAGCAATTTGTATAAATAACACATTCCGAAAGAAGCTAATTGAACTGCAATTAATTACCCAGATCCAAAATAGAAAGAAAACATAGGGTTTTCTGTTTACAATTGCTTAGCTCACTCCTAAAATGAAATCAAACAACCAAATTAAGCTATGCAGTACCGAGATCCCAATATCCAAACAAATTCTACTCTCCACAACCAACATGTTATCCACATTAATTTAGTGGTTTATATAAGCAAAACCCTTAAATCATGCAAGCGAATTGAGCAGTTGTTACCCTTGACGAGCTTAATTACGAGCTTTTTAGCGGGTTGTGGAGGGGTGGCTTTTTTGCGAGATAAATTAGCAGCGGCAGGAGGAGTGCGGTAGTCGACGAGCTTGAGATCGTCGTCGAGAGACATGGAAGAAGGATCGAAGACGACATCGTCAGAGTGATAGAGGCCCTTTTTGTTGTGGTCGAGAGGAGAACAGGCGGCGGCGGCCTGGGACTTGGCCTTCTTCATTGGAAGGAAATTATTTGAGGCGGAAGTGCTGGCTGTGCTAGTGCTGGCTGTGGCTGAGCGTTTGGTGGGGAGAGACATCAACAAAATAAAGTGATCTCTGTATTTATCAAGAGGGCATCGTTTTGTATACTATCACCTAGAAAGAAAGAAGGGAAGATAGAAAAGGAAAATAAAGATTTCAGAAGAAAATAGAAATCGGCCAAAAAACACAGCGACAAGTAAAGTTTGAAATATATCATGATTGGAAAATAAAGTCATTATTGATGAGAAACGCAATATTTTTCAAAGAAATTGTTAAATGGGACTCACGCAAATTACAATGGGCAATGAGATGAGAAAAAA
>Ga0325410_1005568_pt1 | contig 13901 bp, 6 predicted proteins | sample PopdelMetagenome_16_FD_206182 | JGI IMG/M metagenome (GOLD analysis project Ga0325410, IMG submission 206182) | Populus deltoides microbial communities from Bellville, Georgia, United States - Xylem-PdIQD-R3 | ecosystem: Host-associated > Plants > Phyllosphere > Stem > Wood/Secondary xylem... | reverse complement strand
ACCTTGTTCTTTGGAAGATCTAATGAAAAAGACGAGAAAATAGGATTTTGTGTACTTAAAATTCAATCGGTAAGAGATTTGGTAGTTCTAAAAATATATTTATAATTTAAGACATTAATCAACTTTGAGGCCTGTTTATGTAGTTGGGCTATATACCAATTTGAATTTGTGGGCTTTAAGTGCTTTTGATTTTAATCCCCGTTTACGTCGGATTTGTAAACGCCAGAATGTTTAAAATGCAACAGCACGAGAGAGAAAGGGGCAGGTTACTCTTGGAAGAGTCAAGAACGCGTTCAGAGGGATCAATAAGCCATTGACGTGCTCCCCTCTGCCCACAAATACAGAAATATAGATTCACTTTTCAACGCCAAATCGATCATCCCAAACTCACTCACTCACTCTCTTTAAAGGAAAAACCTGAAAAGAATAGTCTAAGGTAATCTTTGAAAAGTATTTTAGTTCATCTAATCTGGATTCGATTCCTTGACATCATCATCAAACAGCTTTCTGTGTCTGAAATCTTAGAAAACCGGTTGTCTTTAGGGTTCTTGATGAAGTTCGAAAAATATTGAGCTTTGAAATAAGAAATCTGTTCCTTTTGTTCTTTTTGTTTATTTGGCTGTGCTTGGTTTATTTGTGTCACAGTATGTCTGGAGAAGAGGAAGAGAATGCGGCCGAGCTCAAAATCGGAGATGGTCATAATCTATCTTTGTGTTTTGATATCAATTTTTTTATTTGCAATTTAACAATTTGTAATGATGGTTTTCTTTTTCTTTTTAGATTTTTTGAAGGCCAAGTGCTTAATGAATTGTGAGGTTGCTTTAATTCTTGAGCATAAGTATGAGCAGCTTCAACAGATGTCTGATGATCCTATGAATCAAGTATCCCAGTAAGTTATATTGCTACTTTCTTGGTATATTACCGGGCTATGCAACACTTTCAAGTTTTCCTTGTGATAAGGGATTATATTTGCTTGAGTAGCTTTTAACTTGTATTGAGGTGAGCATAAATTTGCAAACTGACTTCCTAAGTTGAATGGCATGAGTTGATTTCAGAGGGAGATGATGCAAGAATCATGGAAAGTTTCTTCTTTCTTTTGTTTGATTAAGCTAAATGAGCAAATATCTTTCCAATCTCTTCCTTTTTTGTTGAGGTTATCTAAATCATCTTAATGACAGTGAGAAGCTTATGTTCATGTAGCTGCTAATCCCAGATTTCCTCTTTCCTCAATTATGATGGGTCGGTTGTTTATTTTGATATACAGGCTTAGTCTAAATTGTGAATGTAGGAACTAGGACGTCAATGATGCAATGTTTTGTGGTAACCTCATTGTAAAAATTAAATACTACCAGTGCAGTTTGCCCCTGCTGGGAAAAAGAAAGATAAATAAATAAATCCAAGATCTGCCCGCAGTGGTTTCTCAAGCAAGGATGAAAACTGTCAAGATTTTGCATGCTCCGAAACTACCTTTTCTATTAGTAAATGTGTTTATGTATTGTTTGTATACAAGTTTACATGATATCTGTATTTGCATTGCAGAGTATTTGAGAAATCACTGCAGTATGTGAAGCGCTTTAGCCGCTACAAAAATCCCGATGCTGTGAGACAAGTTCGAGAGTATCCTTGAACTTTAAAGAAATGATGATATTAGCATGTTGTATAAGACTTAAATAACATCCAATACTTGTGTTTTTTATAAAGTTGAGGGTTTCCTTTTGCTTGTCCTGTTGTGTTTGGTTACCATGGATTTAAGTTTCTATGATTGAACTTGATTTTATTGTGTGGCTGGTCAAAGGAGCATGGCAATTGATTTTCATCAATAAAAGATGGGGTGGATTTGTTAGTTCGAGGATGATGCATGTAATTGGTTTATAGTTTGTTCAAATTTCTAGTATCTTGCAGCGGTGTGTAAACTTAACCAATTTTCAGAATTCTTAGCCGATACCAGTTGGCTGAATTCGAGGTAAATTGCACAATTACATGTGATTTGAAATTTTCAAGTTTCCTCTTGGTAAAAGAATCATTAGATATTATACTTTTTGGTGCAGCTTTGTGTTCTTGGCAACCTTTGTCCTGAAACAGTGGAGGAAGCTATTGCCATGGTACCTTCTATCAAGGTTAGTTGTCCCTCTATTTAAGAGTACTTCTATATAGATCAACATGCAGTTATAATGATATTAATAGTGGAGACAAACAAAATAAATTGATGCATGTACCAATCCGGGCTCCCTCCGCCCTCCTCCCATTTACATAATGAACAAAAATCAAACCAAAAACTCGTGTTATGTTTAATCATCTTGTCGGGTTTTTATTGGTTTTCAGCCTTTTCTTACAGTATCACAAGGCACCACTCGAGAAAGGAATTGACAAGTGTTGTGTTCATTATAATATGTGATTCTCATCATTCAAAGCATGTTTGTCCTCCAAATGCCTTTGTAATGTGCACAGAAAGGCCAGGCTCCAAATGATGACACGATTGAGAAAATGTTGAATGAACTGTAATTGATTAAGAAAATTGATTTTAATGATAATTAACCAAATGTCTGTGTTATGTAGACCAAAGGCCGAGCTCATGATGATGAAGCAATCGAAAAAATGCTGAATGACCTGTCATTGATCAAGAAATTTGAATAGTGGCCAGTATATCCTCATCCATTTCAAATTTGGATGTCTGTCATCTGAATGTTCAAGATTTTTAATTATTATTAGAAAGAGGATAATTTAAGCTATTGATGGCTATCAATATTGTTCAAAATATTATCTGCATCAAATCCTAATGGCTGTGTGGTGCTGCTCAGGATGTGATGCTGCTCTAACATGACAGTACTTGTATTAGATATCAACTTCATGATGCCCAAATATTATAGTTTTGTTTTGATTCTGCCCGTTTATTAATGGTTATATGATGAAAGACGAACTGAACAGTGAACATATAATTCACAAACTGTTGCGTATTTTAAGTTAGCTATTTGGTTTTGATGGAAGAAATCGACATTTTTCCTGCAAAAAAAACAGAACGGTGTTTAGAGCTTGGAGTTTTCTGGTCTCCAATTTCCTAAACTAAGACTGGAGAAGTTTGGTGAGAGGTTATTCTCCGAATTTTGACTCCAGCTAAAAGGTAATTGATTTTAAACAAAAAAAATCAAAATTTAAAATAACATGGCACAGTTTTCAATCTCTGCATCTAAGCTCTTTCCAGCCTTTCTTTACATGCACTCCCCACTTTCTACACATCAACAATTCAATTCTACAGAAACCGAGAACAAAATACACCAGACAAGGATAAATCACTAATGCTAATCAATCGCACCCAGAAGAGGAAGAAAAAAGAGTGTATCTTGGATTTGTACCCTTTCATTCCAGCAGTATTGGAACACATCATGAGAAATAACCAGGGAGAATTGACTCGTGCAGGGCTTTCTCAAATTGTACCAAAACAGCTTCCTCTTCCACAATCCAACCACTGGTTGTGGATTTTTCTCGATCAAATGAATTGGAACAGCTCTGAAAAAATAAATATAGAACGTAAGGATTTAAAACTCAATCAGCCAAAGACTGCACGGGAATCTCAATGGTATACGAGCAAGTGTTCTATATGACATGTAATTAACGCGTCAATAAGCATGGGTTAATAACCCTACATATTTACAAGTGCGTTATGATGTGTCAATAGACAAAAGCGTTATTACTTATTTCTTTCTTGTTTAAGATTTTTTGAGTTTTACTAGTTTCCAGGTCTGATCTACGCCTCAAACAAATTTTAAATATCAAAAATTTTGTTTGAGACTATAATAACTTTATAAAAAATAAACTGAAATAATTTATAAAGATATTCAACATAAAATAAATATTAAATGATGAAATTATAGAAAGAAGAACGGAAAAAAACACTCTTTCACTGTTCATGATGAAGGAGGTGAGTTGACACCCAATTCTTTTAGATGCAGGACCGAAGTTAGTCTATCTCAAACAAGACAAACAGGACCGAAGTTAGTCTATCTCAGAAAAAAACTATAACCCAAAGTAAAGGAAAGTAAAAAACTCACCTTGGAGCAAGTATAGATGACAAGGGTCATCCAGTTCCAATTCTCTAGTACATTTTTTTGACAATCATCAGCCCCGTCTAGTAGAAAAGATATTAGTTGGGGCATAAGTTGCATCTCAAAGTGCCTGAAACCACCACACAACTTGCAGTTGCCAGGGTCTCCCAGCTCTGCTGTGGCGAGAAGTGGCTTTCCACCATACAAGTGCCTGAGCAAACAATCGAAGAAAAATTACAAGGAGATAGGGGAAGATAAGAACTGAGATGTAAAATGTGCTATGGGATCAAGAAATGGTAATTGATAACCCACAAGGAAAAGATTTATAGGAAAGAAAACAAATTTCTAATATCCATGTAAAACTGTAGAAGGCTTATTTGCTGCCTGTATTTCCAGCTCATTGTGGAAGACTCCAAATCATCAAGTAGGGGGCAAAAATAAGCATGACAAGATAGAAATTTCTAATATTTTGACCAGATCATGGTGAAAAGGGGATGTCTCCGTCAGCATAACAGGTATAAAGGTGCGCTAAAAGACCCAAATTAATGAAAAATTCATGGGATCTCCATCGGATCAACTCCACCACAGTATTAAGAAATCTTTTAAAGATACAAACAATTGATGCCTCACATGAGAAGGAGCCTGATTCCAGGAGTGATGCTAAAAATGGCGATAGCTATCCCTAATATGGGCAGGTGATGAAATAAGAGAAAAGAGAACCTAATATCTGTTCAACATTTTTTTTGATAAAGTAAGAAACCCCTTGTGTATATCTAAAGTGTCTAAACTTCATGTCACAACCTGTTAAAGGCAACATTGTTCGGATGTCTTCCCTGAGTTTTGCTTGTTCAAGAAGCCCAAAGCTCCTTAAGTGATAACAAGCTATAACTTGAGACTATACAATCACCAATCGTGACAGTGGTACTCAAATATAACTAATTTGGCAAGTTATCACTGTCGGCTAATCAAAATATAACTTCCAAGAATCAATACCTGAAGCATTGATCCGGGTTTGCATCCAACTGTTTCTTGAACTTGAGATATGTCCTGTCAGCACTTAAAGCTTTATCATATTCATACACTTCCTGTTCCCCTGCATCTCCCATTTCATCATCATTGTAATCGCAATTTTGTTCCTCCTTAACAGAGAGTTCAGAGTAAGTTGAACATATGGAAGAAACAATGTCCTTTGAGGATGGCTCTTGGGTATACATATAAAAGCAAGGAACCACTGCAATTACCAAACAAAAATGAACCAAGGAGAAACTTAATAATCAAAGTGTCATTACTTGGGGAGGGGGGGGGGGATAAAGCAAAAGTTAGACAAGAAGTCGCCAAATATTGAAAAGAAGCAAATGCTTAACAGACTCTTGGCATGAGGAAGAAAGAAAAGATGCAAGTACCCTTATCAACCATGGCAATCACTCTCTTGTCAGACCCATTCCAAACAAAGTTACCTTGGTTAGAATGAATGAGGCTGATGCAAAGTTATGAATCTACAATTAACATATCATAATCACGCGGATTTTTGATGACATGTCGAGACTAATCCCGTAAAAAAAACTTTACCAGGCGTTTCCATGTCTACTCCTGTCCTTGCCACCAAAGTGGAATTCTTTACAACAGACTCGGATCGTCGGTTCCCATCTTTTTTCTTGGAGTGAGAAGCCAATGTTCCAGCCTCAGAAAGCGCTTTACTCAAAGCTTCAAGATCAATGTCTTCATCACTATCATCATCCAGCCAGTTAGTTTTTGAAACTGACACTGGTAGAGTTGAAGGGACCACTTCTTCTGTACTCACAGATGACTCTCTCTCACTGTCCACTTTCTGAACACGAAGAGCTCGCCAGCTGCAAACAACAGGATTAAACAAATAATATTAATAACTACCACATCAAATCAGACAACATTGTAGATAGGGAAAAAAAATCAAATGATTAACAGAATACTGAAACTGAAAATACCTAAGAGGGGTGTTCCCACAATTTGGTATTATACAACCAAACACTAAAATAGTTCGATCTTCAATGTTTAAAGTTCCACTAGAAATTGGAGCGTAAACCTAGAGAGAAAGTACAAAACTTTTTTAACAAAAATAATTCTCCAGAAAAGACCCATCAATTCACTTTCAAAAATATATACAAAGACAAACCTGGGCAACAAGACAGAGCTTACTTCCACAAGCACCACAAATAAGCAAATTGGGTGCTAAGTTCTCGGCAGGAAAAGGCCAATCCTGTTTAGTAAGAGAGAGAATGCTTACAATTCATTCAATAAAAAATAAAAAAAGTAAATAGCAAAATAAGATTAAGTTAAGGGGATATTTAGAAGAAAAAGAAAAAAGACTTACAGGGAGTCCACCGATTTTGGAAGTGTATAAATCAGATGGTTCACGATTATCATCAGCCCATGGTCCAGGCATGCCTAGCAGTACTCCACCACCACCACCACCCATCACTCTCTTTTACTTTTCTTTAACTCTTCCTCCGTTACTGAAGAAACGACCTAAATATGGCTGCAGAAAACCATGAAACTAACGAAGTTTACTTCGAGGCTTCTGTCCTTTCTTAAAACGGCGGTTGCTGCTGGTTTCCGTATCAGAACAACATAACACTGTTGCTATCAACGCACCATTTTATTTTTATACACTGTTTTTTTTCTTTATTTATTTATTTTTGCTCTTTATTCGGTTCCTACTTCCTATTAAATTAAAAGATTTGATTTTCTTTATGAATTTTTATGAGTTGTATACTAAGTATTAATTAACAAAAACTAAAATAATTAAAATAGCATGGAGTTTATTATTTATCTCCTCACAAATTATAGTTTATTAGAATAGTATTTTAATTTTTTTAATTTCATTTTTATTATTAAAATTACTAAATATTAAATTTTATAATTCATTTTGATTTACTTTTTATAACAACATCTTAATTTTATTAGTTTTTTTTATTTTTTTAATTAATTTTTTTAATTTCATCTTTTAATTTTGAGATAATTAGGAATTAAGTTTTATATTTTCATTTTAAATTTTTTTAAAAAAATATGTTGTCTTAAAAAAATTTATCAAATTATGTTTTTATCAATATCTAGGTTGATTTTGAACTCGCTAAGTTGACATGTTCATGTTAGATTAGTTTTTATATATTTAATTGTTTTTTACTATAAAAAATATTAACAATAATGCTTGAATACTTTTTAAATTTAAAAATAAAAATTAATCACAAGGCTAAATGATTCATTCTTTTCTATATTATTTAGAAAAAAAAAGAGGAAACTATAATGATACATCTTATATTAATTTTAAAAAAAATTCTTGTTTCTTTTTATTTTCAATGGGAAACTCAATATGCAGCTCAAATTTCCTTTCATTCATTCTAGGATTCAGACATGAAAATTCGAAGTAAAAACCTTTGTATATACAAGAACGAAAAAAAAGGGAAAAAAAAACGCGTGTCAAGGGGTGAGTGAAGTTTTTTTTTTTTAATTGCAAATCTCACTAACATGCAAGAAAATTAATCTTTTTCATGTCCAATAATTTTTTTACATCATAATTATAATTATAAATTATGTTATAATCATATTATAAATTATATATAAAAATAAAACATGGATGTTTCACTGTTGATTTTTAACAATGTGCCCTTATATATATATAAGTTTTGACATTTTCAATCCCATTCTTTCATGTTGTATTATCATTGTATTTTTTTTTAACATATTATTTCCATCTTTCATTATCTCAAATTGTACGGAATTTTAAACATCATGAAAGGACATAAATTTGATAAAATCAATTAAAAAGAATGATTAACTTTCAAAGAGGCTTCATAGCCATTTTATCATTAAAAACTCTACATTAATTTTTAAAGTTTTTGTTTTTTTATTATTTGATTCTTATTATTTTAATAATTAATTTTTCAATTCCTCAATATTTAGAAACGAGAGAAAAAGTCATTAAAATAAAATTAAAGAAAGAGAAAAACTGGTTTTTATTTCAAAAGGTTTATCTTCTTCAAAAGAGTTAAATGAAAGTGATGTTTTCCTATAAACATAACGGAAAAGGTAAATTGAATTTCGTTTGTTTTTTTTATTCAATTGATCTTTATTTTTTAGAGTGTTTTGAGGTTGAAAATAGATTTATTAATGTTATTAGAGTGTTTTAGATGTTTTTTCAAGTGAAAAAACTTGGACCCTGATTTTCAAATCACCTCTTACTAGCCAAGTGGTGACAGGTCACTTGCTACTACATGTGACCAGCCGCTTGATTTAAAAAAAAGAAGTGAACAACATGTCGTTTGCTCTTAAAAAAAAAAGTTCAGTCAAGAGCATAGCCTAACAGGTCAAACATGGATTGACCTCTCTTTCTTTTTATTTTTCATTGTGTTTACCTACTTATCAATACCATCTTTTTTTTAATTTTTAAACTATATGGCTCAACTTTTTTAAATGGTGATTAATTTTTTAAAATGTTTTTCTTTAATCTTATAATGCTTTGACGAGATTATTATAATATATTTATATTTTTTTTCCTCTTATATTTCATATAAAAGAGTTGTATTTAAACAAAAATTGTTTGTTATTAGTAATGGAAATAACCTCTGGCATAAAATAAATGAAATGGGTAAAATAAAATGGACAATCAGAATAAAACATTTGCATTTATCTTTTAATTTTATTAGAATGATTAGCTTCTCATTTTATTATTTAATTAATGTTAACACCTTTTTTTATTTATCATTTTAGTTATGTTTTTAATTTATTTTATTAATATAAATAATATCTTTTTGTTTCTCAATTAAAAAAAAATCATGATACTTTTTTATGTTAAGAATTAACTTGAATCAACGGCTCCAAATATATTTCATGATTCTTACTTTAATATCATTTTAACTAAGAGTATTTTAAGTAATTTTCATATTAATTCTTCTATACATCATTTTTTATGAAGGATATTTGAGGTAAATTACACTTGATCTGCCTATAAATAAACAACAAAACCATAAAATCAAACATGAGGAGAAGAAGCAGAAGAGAAGGACAATGTGCAAAGATTAAAGACCAATCATAAATATTTGGAAGTTCTCTCACAAAAATTCAAGTCCATCAAGGAAGCAAGGATTAAAGTCATTTCCTTCATCAAATAAAAAAAACAATCGATCAAAGTCCTTTTTTTTGTCAAATCAAACCAAGTTAAGATCTGATTTGAGCTCGTGTGAATAATCTTCATCAAATCAAATAAAATCAAGTTAATCCTTTCCTTCATCAAATCAAATCAAAGAGAAAAGGGATCAAAGTCTGTTTCTTTGTCAAATCAAATCAAGTTAAAATCTCACAAGGCTCATGTGAATAATCTTCATCAAGTCAAGTTAAATTTTTCATCGGGTTAAATTAAGTTAAGATCTCACACAATAAAAGCTTTCAGGCTCATATGAATATCTTTCCATCCAAAACAAGAGTCATATGTAACCTTTAACCAGAGGATTCATGCACGTGAAGAGCACCTCAATAGAGTTTTCACCTTTTCTTGTAGTCAAATTTAATATTGTAATTTTGACACTATTTTTAGTGTATTTTTAATTTGTGAAATTCTATGTGTAAAAAAATGTTAATATGACACCAGCATTTTTAAATAATTAAGAAAAATCTAAGATTTAGGTAATTAAAAGAGACTGCACACGTTGTTAAAGCAATGACTCGGAAAGCAAGCAAAATAAAATATCATAAAGTGAGCATCTCATGCTTATACTTAATCAATTAATTTAATCTAATTAAAAAATAAAATCCCTTTTAAAAAAAAGCTAAATTTAACCAAAAAAAAAACTGAGTTAACTCATGTTATTTTCAAAGCAACTAAAAAATCTCATAAAAAGAAAAAAAAAAGGCAAAAAATGTTGGCGGATAAAACAAAAAAAAAGCTTAAAAAATATTAAAAAAAAACCAAGCAAACTTGAGTAAACCTCTTAAACCTAAATTAATCTCTCAAACCTGAAACCATTAAATTCTAAGCCTGGGATTAACCAAAAAGCTCAACAGTTAATAAATTGAATGTTGAAGAATGATATAAATTAATTTGATTTAATTAAAAAAAAGTTCCATTTAAAAAAGCTAGATATTACAATGATCGGAAAAAAAACCCCCTGAGATAACCTATGTTATTTTCAAAACTATTGAGAAATCCCATGGAAAGGGAAAAAAAATATTGGAGGATAAACAAAAAAAAAGATTAAAAAAACAAGCAAACTCGGACAAACCTCGTAAATCCAAGTTAATCTCTCAAACTTGTAATCAATTAAGTTCCAAATCCAGGCTCAACATCTAACCAATTAAATATTGAAGAATGAATTAATTTCTCAAACCCACAATCCGTTAAATGCTAAACTCGGGCTTAACCCAGAAGCTTAACACTTGACCAATTAAATGTTAGAGGATGCAGACAATTAATTTCATTTTTTTTAAAAAAAAAATTCCTTTTAAAAAATCTAAATTTAAAAATTATTTTTTAAAAAAACAAACTTGAGACAACCCATATTTTTTTCAAAATGACTTAAAAAATCTCCTAGAAAGAAAATAAAAAAACAAAATGCTAGAAAATGAAACGAAAAAAAAAGAGCTTAAAGAAAGGAAAAAAAAAAAACAAGCATGCCTAGATAAACCTCATAAACCAAGGTTAATCTCTCAAACTCATAATTCATTAAATTCTAGACTCGAACTCAATCAAGAAGCTAAATACCCGGCCAATTAAATATTGAAGGATGAAGTCATTAAAAAATAAATTTTAAAAAAAAACAAGGAAAAAAAATAGTAATAAAAAAAGAGGAAAAATTTTGATACGAAAAAAATAAAAAAAAGATGAAATTGTAAAAAAAAAAACCAATTTCAAAAACTATTTTTTAAAAAAAAACTATAGCAACCTAAAGAAGGAGAATCAAATCTGACACATGAAAGAATTCATGGGGGATGAAATTAAAAATAATTTTTAATTTCATAAATTATTCCAATAAAACAAATTGTAATTAATAGAATAAAGATCAAATCCTAAAAAAAATAAAATTAAAAAATTGCTTTAAAATTTTAGAAGGTTACTATAAAAATCAAGGAGAAAAAAAAATAAATCAAAAAACCACACACACCAAACGAAAGACAATTAGACTACACAAGCCACCTAGTTGTGGAGAGGATGATGAGGCACTTTGATTGCCACCCCAAAAGCAGGATTTCAACCACCGGACAACGCTATGCGCACCGTGAGATATTTTTAAAATTTTTTTATTTAGAAAATAACCAAATCACCCCTAATGAAACTTAATAATTACAAAATAATCAAATATAAAAAATAAAAGCTGCAATATTTTTATATATAATTTTACAGGTAATAAAGTAATTTAAGTGTGTTTAAATTAAGTCAAATACCATAAAGCCTCTGTATGTATGCTTTTCTTGTTGTTTCCAAGGTTAAATTAGTATTTATATTGTTTAAAAAACAAAAAAAATGATAAAGCTCCTAGTTCAAGGCTTAGGAAATTCTGCTTTTAAAGTGATGAAGTAATTTTACCATACTAAATAAAACTATTAAAATCTTAATGTACTCATCCAATTCATAAATGATTTTTTGATCATTTAAAAAGATTATTCTACCCCCAAAACCAGGTTTAGTATTTTTGAAATGAATGAGAAAATTAACATTCATTATATATATATATATATAGACAGACCCCCAAATCATATTAAATCCTTAGGCAATTAAAAGAAAAAAAAGTGAGGGTGGTGGCTAAATGGTTTTTTAGTTTATTAGAGAAGTCACAATGTTATTATCGTAAAAGTTTCTTAGTAATTAAATGAAATATAATAACAAATTTGTTAATAATTTAATATTTTTTTATGTTTGTGTTAAATCTCAAGAATGTAGAGTGTTATAAAGTTATTAAAATATAAACTATAATTTGTTAAAATAATAAAAAACTATAAGAGAATTGATTTAATTTTTCCAATTCTTAATGGATATAATATAACCAAGGGTTTCGTACTCCATTTCATCCATACCAAATTTTTCATTTGTGTTTTGCTTCGTCTGATTCAGCAGCAAATTTATTTTCCGGCAAGGCCCCAATTAATTTTTGAGATGTTATTTGGAAAGGAACAGCTAGGCATTAACATAAACTAAATGAGGAGGAGAGTTCATGTTTCCTCCTCACAGAGCACCGTTCTCTTGAACAGATTTTTTTTCAAGATTTATTTTATTTTAATTTTATTTTTTAATATTATTTTTTTTTATTTTAATTTCAAGACCCGGATTATATGCTTGATGAATTAACTTGAGGATTTTTAATTTTTTTTTAATTTTTTTTCATTCTCATCCTTTGATATTTAGTTGATTTGAAATTATTTTTTATAGTTTTTATTCTTTCACGAGGTTATCTTGATTCTATTATTTCAGTTACGAGATTGATAATTTAACCCGGGTTGACTCGTGTTGTTTTTTTCTTCAATTTCATCATTTAACATTAGATTGATTGAGAATTGAGTTTCATAATTTGTTTTGACTTATTTTTTATAGAGTTATCTCAATCACATAACCTCGGGTTGCAAGTTTGGCATGTTAACACATGTTTACTTAAGTTGTTTGTTTTTGGGTTTTTTAATTTATTTTTCTTCCAATTTTATCTTTTAATGTTTGGTTAATTGGAAATTGAGTTTCATAATTTATTTTGATTTGTTTTTTATAGGGTTATATCGATTTTATGACCCAAGTCGCGAATTTCACAGGTTAACCCGAGTTGACCTAATTCGATCCAACATGTTTTCGTTTCAATATTTAAAAAGAAAGAAACTAAATTTGGGGAATTCATTGTTTACCTCCTCCCAAAGCATTGTTCACTTGAACAATTTTTTTTTTTCAGTTTATTTTTTTTATTTTAATTTTATCCTTTAACATTAAATTTTTTTATCCTGATTTTATAACTCAGGTTGCAAGCTTGGTAAATTAACTTTATTTTTTTTCTACTAATTTGTTTCTCAATCTCATTCTTTGATATTTGATTGATTTGAAGTTAAGCTTCATAATTTTTTTTTATTTACTTCCTAGGAGGTTATCCAGGTCTTATTCCCCGAGTTGCGTGTTTGACGATTTAACTCAGGTTGATTTATGTTTTTTTTCTTCTATTTATTTTATTTTATTTTCAATTTCATCATTCAACATTGAATTGATTGGAAATTGAGCTTTATAATTGTTATGATTTGCTTTCTATAAGTTGTTTCAATCACATAACCCGGGTTACAAGTTTGACAAGTTAATCTAGATTGTCTCAAATTATTTGTCTTTGGGTTTTTTTAATTGATTTTTCTTCCAATTTCATCTTTCAATATTTGGTTGATTGGAAATTAAGTTTCATAATTTATTTTGATATGTTTTCTATGGGGTTATCCCGATCTTATAATTTAGATCGCAGATTTAACAAGTTAATTCGGGTTAAACCAAATTAATCCAATATATTTTAGTTTCAATATTTTAAAAAAAATTATCTTGAAAGTATTTTTAGTCAAACTAATAAACTATGTTTTTAATAATTATTCAAGTTATTTTTAATCCTTTCAAGTTGATCAATTCATATTAAGTTAACCCTCATATTGTTTAAATTCTTTTCTTACTATAAAATACATTAACATCTAGGATTTTTTTTACATTAAAAAAAAATTAATCAGACCGTCACATGACATTTATAAAGATCTTGTCCTGCCGTAAACAATTTATAACATGGTCAAACCAGAAGCTGAAACTTGGATCACAAGATTTCCCATTTCAATTTTGAACCAAGACCTGCCTTTCTATTGATCTTATATACAAAGGTCGAGTTCCTGGCA
>Ga0325410_1005566_pt1 | contig 13902 bp, 9 predicted proteins | sample PopdelMetagenome_16_FD_206182 | JGI IMG/M metagenome (GOLD analysis project Ga0325410, IMG submission 206182) | Populus deltoides microbial communities from Bellville, Georgia, United States - Xylem-PdIQD-R3 | ecosystem: Host-associated > Plants > Phyllosphere > Stem > Wood/Secondary xylem... | reverse complement strand
CCATTCAAATCCCCGTGTATCTTATAAGGGTGAGGGGTAACATTAGAACTTTATGGAAACTACAAGAGTAATAACGAGATATTAAAACTGTAGAGGGAAAGCGGGCTTTAATTTATTTATAGTGATAAAGTGAAGTCTACCTTGGTCAAAAGGTTGCCATCTTTCAACTTTGGATGAGCAAGGAACAGCAACGGGAGCAGCCACCGTCCCCTTATTCAGGCGCAAGAGATAGCGGCGTGGGTCGCTTATAAAAAACTCTTTCTTCTGTCCATCTCCTTTCCTACTGAAATTGATCGTTGGTTCAACTTGGGCAATTCCGTTATCATCACTAGCCATCAACAAGCCTAGAAGAAGATAATGATCCGTTATCCATGCTCGGAGTAGGAACTTTGACCGTACACAACTCATCCAGATCGAGATGATGCAGTGCCTCTCTCTCAAAACATCTTCAGCAGCATCCACAACACACTCACCACCCCCAACCAACGGTGATTATAACTGCCCTCCGGCTTCGCAAGGTCAGATTGGCTTATTCGAAGTCAGATTTTGTGATGCCTTTAACGTGTTTGTGTAAATGTCTGAATGAATCCAATTCTGTTTGTAATCAGCTGGGAACTCTGCGGATGGAACACCAAGATCAAGCACACAGCCATCCCCTACTGTTAACCTCACTCGCGAATACACCCTCGCTGTCCAGACCAATTCCTATAACGAGATGTGGTCCAGGATTCATTATGACGAAGCTCAAATTGAAGAAATTCATGATCATTACAATGAGGAGGATGCTAACCGCATGCTTATGACTAAAGTTCTTCAACCAAATCGAGAATGTGTGGAAGAAGCTCTTCGTGACGCCAAGCCTAACACTCTCACTCGACTTGTAACCACCTACTTTGTCAACAGCGAAAACACTAGCCAACTCTGCATTCTTCTCCAACAGAGTGTTTATCGTGCCCGTGCTCTTTATGGTCCTCTTCATAAATTTCTGGATGTTATTCCTACTGACTCAGAATCCCTGTCTCAATCACAATGCGATTGTGCTTTTGATGTCTTTCTCCAATTTGATCGCGTTGGCAACCCTTTCCCTTGCCCCGAATCGCATAACTTTAATGAAATGCAGCAGTGCTTTTCGCAACTGAAGCAGCAACTAGAACGGCGAATCCGCAAGTCACGCTCTAGAATCCACCTAGTTCGCCGAGCCACTTTTGGCTCTGCCCTTTGCGTCATTGGCTCTGTTGTTGCTGTTGTAGTATCTGCTGTGGGAATCGCAAGTCATGCATTTGCTGCCATTGCTGCCACCCCGATATGCTCACCGCCGTGTCTCCCTCGCCGCTTGACTAAGAAAGAGCTTGCCCGTGTCGAGCAACTTGATTCTGCTTCTAGGGGTACATATGTGCTGAACAATCAACTTGCTACCCTTGAACGGCGTGTTGCTCGTTTGTATGATGCTGTCGAGTGTGATAAGCATCTTATTCAGATTGGATTGGAGAGCGGTAAGGACTTGCATCCCATTTCAGAGGTTTTGAAACAGCTTAAAAAGAACCATCTCAATTTCATTGAACAGCTCAAGGATCTCGAGGAGCATATATGCCTTTGTTTTAATGCTGTCAATAGGGCCAGAGGTCTGCTTCTTCACGAGATCCATCGCCATCAAATTTCTACTTCCTAACAACTGATGACCTGCTTTGAGTCGCATTTACTTCCCATAGACTAACTTCATTGCTCTGTATTAACATCTTTCCAACTCTGACGATGAAACATTGCCCTTTACCCGCTTTTAACAAGCATCAGGGAAATCATGGCACTTTGTATACCGAAAAATGCAATCAGTTCCCAGACCCTTTTTTATTGGAGGTATCTTCGCATGATCTGTTTTGAGCCACTACACCTGGTTTGTTCTTTCATTTCATCTTTCCTGCCACATTATATATCTTTGATTAATAAAAGCTGATTTGTTAACTTTCTAGAGGTGTATGATATTCACTTCCCAGTTAAATATGATTTTCTCTTCAGGTCAGATGCATATCTGTGATATTTTCTAGAATATTTTTGGATAGTTTTAGGATAGACATCTCCCTTGTCGCTTCAATTCGTTGATGAAAGCTACCAGTACCCAGTACATAAGAGGTCAATGTGGAAGGTACAGCACTTTCATAATGTATGTGTTTACTGTATACAAAATGGATGTTATCCCCAATATCATCAATTCAATTTGAAATACTAGAAGATGATTTTACCTGGGCAATTTTGTTATGTTTCATGGATAATTTTGATGAGAATAGCTGTTTAAATAGTTTTTGTGGAGCAGTATGGCTATTTCATTTCCTTTTCTCTTTCTTTCTTCCTTGTTCTTTTAATCATTTTGTAAGAGATGTTTTCAATGCTTTCTGCTCTTATTTATTGCTTTGGTGCATACAAGCCAAGGTGGTATTTTTTATTTCCAACCAGTTTTTCTAATGCTGAGCTCGCACATGTACATAGACACTCTATTTGATGTTTGAATCCTCTCCTTTAAATAACGTCGTTGAGTCTTGAGAAAGATGTGGCAGTTTGATGCGGGACACTCTGGTAACATGTAGCCCTTTTCCTGTGGCGTTTGAATGCACTACCTTATTGTTCATGCTACTTCCTAATGTTTTTTCGTTTTTTATTCCTTAAATGGAAATGTGTTAAATACTTGCAAGTGTAAACGAAGAGAATGCCTGGGTACACATCCCAGCAGCCGACTGATTTATTTCAAAAGAAGTTCTTAGCATATATTCTTCTGCTAGCGTATGAGAAAACTGTTTTGTTTAAATTATACAGCATCGTCTAGCCTTTTCTCCCTCGTGCATTTCTTTGTGGTGAGGATGTTGTTATTATGATTGAGGCTGTTGGGATGCATCCACATCCCCAGATCCATTGAAACAGGGATGCTAGGTGTATCCAAATTTCTGTGCTCCGTCGACCCAAAGCTTCTGCCTCGAGTAGTAGTTGAAATAGTGTATTAACTGGTGTTTGCTTTCCGTTTCTGCTTGGTTTTCACGGTGTTGGTCATTCTATCTTTTATCTATTGGTTGGCAATTTGAGGCATGGTATACCTTTTCTTTCGTTCACTGTATTAACAGGGAAGGATTTATCATCCTAATAACTAGCACCATTCTTGTGATTCTGGATTTTGATGATAGGAGGAAATTCAGAGGAGGAAACGTGACTGACTTGGCCAGAACATTCCTTTTCATTTGCAAGTGCTATCATTCTTAGTATCTGACGAGAGATTTCCGACGTTTCTGATGTAACCTTCAAGTAAAGATTTGAAGTGGTGGTTATTGTCTGAGATTGATTAGCTCTCGAAGAAATCTCTCATGTAAAATCCTAAAGGGAAGGGGAAAACTGTCATGCTATGGAATCTCCTCCGGTGAGCATGGCAGTGCTCCATTTAGGCATGTCTATTCTCCACTTCGAAAGCTTGGGGAGCAGAGATGTTTGTCTGTGAGCGTAGTTGGAACCCAATACACAAATCTGCCTTTCTGGTGGACCTGCTCAAAAGATGTTCCTTGATGCCTCTTCTTTAAACAGGTGACTTTTTTTTTTTCACTTGAGTGAATTATTTTCGAGTCCCTGGATTTTGTGTGCGGTAAAAACTTGGTTCTTCATGTTTGAAAACTTATAAACCCGTCCTTTACTCGGTCTTCGATGGCTAGTGTCCCGGGGAAAAGATGGGGACGGGTAAAATTCTCCATTGTTGTCCAAAAGAAAGTAAAAAAGGACCTTTTGGACTTTATGTGAGAATCATAGTTGGAGAACGACACCTCCCGTTGTTATTTATTTGCCCTAACTTGTTGGATCAAGCAATCTCCCTCCTACAAAAGGCAAGAATATCCGTGATGAACAATGCATTTGGATTAGGGTATCTTTCTTGATTGTGATTATTTTCCCTAAGAAGACCAAGTTTCACGTTACGCAAAGAAAAGGACGATCATTTTGTATTATTCTATGCAAGAATTTGCTATCAATCGGTTAGGCAGTTGTTGTCCTCGAGCCATGCATCTAATTGCATAAAATCACCATTAAGCCACTTCTCTTTAATTTATTTTGTTTATTTATCTATTTTATTATTATTTTTAACCATGAAAAATATGATTTCAAAGAGTTGTTTTGATATTTAAGGAGATTTAATTTATTTTTTTTGAATTTCCTAGCTCAAGACTTGGAGTTAGTTATTTTTTCTTAAATATATTAAACTGATTTCGATGGGAAGGGTGTATTTTAAAGATTATTGGATAAGGGATCCAGTTTTAGTTGATGCATAGATTGGTCCAATAATATTTTTAATATCAAAATAAAAAGGTAAAGAAAAATATCACAGGATTAAAATCCTATAAAAAGGAAAAAAAAACGAAATAATGTGAGTTAAAAATACAAAATAAATTTATCACAAAAACTCGTGGATTGGTAACTTTTTTTTAAATACGAGATTTTCTTTTTTATTAATCTCAATTCAAAAAAATTAAGACAATACTTAATAATTCATAATTATCCAAAAAGCAATTAAGCAATACTTCGTTCGTTGCTATCAAAAGTAAAAATAAGGGGGAAGAAGACTAAATAATAAGAGTTTCCACTTGGCAAGTTATGGGTGGCACTATCACACCCTCCAACAAGAAACAGAAACGACACCGACACAGCAATCATTCCTCGGTAATTTAAGAGAGAAAGGATGGGCAGTTATGGAAAAGAAAAAAGAGTAAAATTTGAGAATTTTTATTATTTTTTATAATAAAACTTTTATTTTCATGTTAAGACTCCAAGACAGGAGATTGCTTCTGCTACAACACCATACGAGGAAGAAAGAAAAACATTAGAGATTCCTTTGGTTCTTTCCCTCTCTCTCTCTCTGAATCATTACAACAGGGGACCAAAAGGGTCTTCCTGTTTCGTTCATTTATTTGTATTAATCCATCAAGGATCATTTCTTTGTCTCTCTTTTGGTTACTTGGAGAGAGAGTGAGAGAGAGAGAGAGAGAGAGAGAGAGAGTTGGTGAATTGTTGGAAGGTAGAAAAGAAAGAAGAAATCATGGTGGCGGCAAACAGGGAAATGGCTGTGTACTGTTTCGATACTCTTGTTGCTCACTACAACTCTGATGATGCTCCTCCTGCTGCTTTTGACGAGGGTCAACAGTAATCCCTCTCTGTGTCTAACTTTTTCACTCTTTTAATCAATTTATACATGTATTTGTGAATGCATTTAAATGGGTTCTTGAATTTGGATTGTTTTGTTGCTGCTGGTTTACTTTTGAGTGTCGTTTTTGGATTTTCTTTCAGAAGCAAACAGGGCCTTTTTTGGGGATTGGATTGAGTGGAAACGCTGCTTGATTTTGTGGGATTCTGTTTGTGTTTTGAAGGTTTTATTGGGTTTTTGTTTGCTTGCTGGATTTGTTGATATTGCAAAGTTTTGCCTTTTGAGTTGTTATTTTTCTTTTCCCCCTCTGTACTTGCCATGGATGGTGCTATGCATGCGTAGATTTTATGATTAGTTCATTGAAATCTCGCGTTTTGTTTTTCATTATTTTTGCTATCAAACAGCTTACAGAAGTGCTATATCTTAAGAAAATTCTGGTTCTATGTTATAGAAGGTTTTTTTTTTTTTTTGTGAAATGTAGATTCAAATTTCAAGTTTGCTAAAATTTTTCTGTTTATGCTTGGGAGATACAGTGGAAGAGGACTTTTTTTTTTTAATGCTGAAATTCTACCTTCCACGTAGCTAGCTGTATCAAACTATTTTGTCTAGTGGAGTTCAGTTGATTTTTTTTTAATTTATTTTTGATATAACTGCACCTTTGCTCCTTTGCATTTTTATATTCTCTCTTCAGTTTTTGGGTGTTTCAAGATTGCTGTTTTTCAACTGTGTTGTGACTATTTTACATTTATTTACCAAGATAATTGATGTTTCAAGTCTGCAGTCTGCTTATTTGCATGGATTGGGTGAATGTTGACAGATCAAGTTTTGAGATTTGTTGGTTGTCAAGCTGTGTTGACAGCTTGAATAATCTCTCAGCCTTTGCCATTATTGCCTAATGATGGCATGTCATAGTTTGTCTGAACACTCGGCACATATTTGTCAGGTGCCATAGAAGTAGTGATTTTTAGGAAGTTTTTTACTTAATGGGAATTCGGTGTTGGATAATCTTTAACAAGTTTGTACTTGTTGAGAATGCTGTCTTAGATGATTTTTTGAGAAGTTTTTGTAATTATTGAGGTGTCATATTCATAAAAGTGATAAAAAAATGGTTTCTGTAATGCTGTCTTAGATTTATTTGTTGTCAGTTATGCACACCAGAACCATGTTGGCCACTGTCATATTTGACATGGTAATATTCTGTTTTCAGCCCATTGTTTGTCACTTGGAAGAAAGTTGTCAATGGAGGTGAGCCTCGTTTACGTGGATGCATTGGGACTTTGGAAGCTCGATACTTGGTTAATGGATTCCGGGACTATGCTTTAACAAGGTATTGCTGTTTATATCCAATTATGTTGCTGATATATATAATTCTGTTGAATTATGGATCCTCCTTCATGTAAAAAAAATCATATAACCCTCTGTGCCCATTGCCACTCTGTTTCTTTGATGAATTGTCAAACCTTGCTTATCTGTATAGTTGCCATTGCTAGGAATTGCTTGAATCACATTCTAGTCCAAGAGCGTGTGAAAAATGGATTTGGTTTCATGTACAGAGGAAAACAAATCTTTTCCCTCTTTTCCTTTTGGACTGTCAAGTGTCAGTAAGTCAAGGTTTCTTCCCATGCCCCCCCACCCCAAAGAAAAAAAATTAGGAGATGAATCAACCATCTAAATAGATTTCTATAAGGTTTGTTCCTGCAACCTTGCTTTTATTCATTCGAAATTACAAAATGATTTGTAACAAATGCCTTCTCTTGTTATATTTAAATCTCTTCTCAATCTGTTTCCTGTTGGTGCGACTTTGGTCTGGTATGACATACTTATGAGGCTTCCTACATTTAATTTTTACTGTCTTGCAGTGCTTTGAGGGACCGCAGATTCCCTCCTATACAAGCTAAAGAATTGCCTACTCTGGAATGCACAGTTTCCATTCTGACTAATTATGAAACTGCCAACAATTATCTTGATTGGGAGGTGTGTGCTTTAACTTGTTTAAGCTCTTGGAACTTTGGGGTGAAGATGTTTTCTAACATCTAAACTACCAAGTTTTATTGTGGATAGCATTGTTCTCAGTTATGCTTTCCATTTCATGTGGTCAGAAAGTTTTTAATTGAAAATAAAATAAAATTCTAACACTCTGGAACTTTGATCTAAATTGCTGAACCTCTAAGGTTTGTTGATAGGTATCTCCTTAGATTTACAAAATTAGAAGACAGACTAAACAAAAAGTTAGGCAGCTGCTAGATTTCAGTTATAACTTCATTATGGCATGCTCCATCATTGATTATCAAACAAGCCATTTTCCTTAAATAAGTTTCCAAAGATACATTGTTGTGGGGCTCTTTTTCAAATTTTTATTAGGATTTTGCAAAATCAATCGAAGTTGTAGAAGCTAACATTGAAAGTTACAGTGAAAAGTGCTTCCCCAGTGCCTACAACATGTTTGGATGCTCATAATACACATTATGGCCCATCTCCTCAAGTCGAGAGGAGGTCTGATCAGCAGTGTTGCTGTTGCAATGTTTGAGTAGTCATATGTGTTGCTGTTGCAATGTTTGAATAGTCATATGAATTTTAACCGAGTAATCCTTATACTTGGTGCTGAAGAAACTAACTGTATCAATGTAAACCTGTCTGCGATTCTCTGTTCAAATGCTTTCAAGTTTTACCTTTAACAGAATCTAGTTACCCTGTTCAATTTTCTTGCCTTCCCAACTTATTATGTTAGTCTGGGTTGCAGGTTGGGACACATGGTTTGATTATTGAGTTTACCGATCCTAATAACAATGTAAGGCGAAGTGCCACTTATTTGCCTGAAGTGGCTGCCCATGAAGGTAAATTCATTGTTTATTGCATGTTAGTTAACTTGATTGAGCTTGTTTTTTTGTTATCGGAAGCAAACAACTCAACCCAATCGGAGAAAGAGTTCCGGAGGATGGGGAAGCTTAATCCCCTGACAATTATAGTGAACCTAGCCATTTGTGTTCTTATTTAATGCTGGTAATTTAGCCAGGACATGCAGAATTAGTTATAGAATGGGAGATTTTTTCGTATTTAATTCCTACGGAGCCTTGGCACCCACAGACAAATGTTTTTTGTGTCTAAAGGCCTGATTATATTTTGCCACTTTGGTTTCAGGCTGGACAAAAGAGGAGGCAATTGATTCACTGATGCGCAAAGCTGGCTACAGTGGCCACATTACTGAGTCACTTCGAAAGTCTATACGAGTGACTCGTTACCAGAGCACATTATTTACTTTGACCTACAGTGATTATGTCTCCTATGTCAGGGCAACTAGGGGTGCAGTCCCGGCTATTAATGGGGTGAAGCCCGGCAACCATTGACTCATCCAAATAAGCCTTTTATTAAAAAGAAAAGGCTGGTTTGGCCTGAAAGAAAAGACCATTAAGGGTGGAATAAGTTTGTTTTTGTTCCACCAACATTTCTTCTTCAGTAATTGCTATGAACTGTCCTTGGTTTCTTCAAATTCATGGTGATGAGCTCAGTTCCTGTGGGCTCATTACAGGACATTCACAAGTTAGGCAGCTTCTCTGGTAAAGCTGTATCAGAACTTGAATCTATCCCATTGTGTTTGTTTACCATGTTGTTCTTTTTATCTTTTGCTTGCATGCAGAAGGCATTACTAGCAGGCAATTTTTATAATTATAATTCTTCGTGTTTAGTTTATGAGTGCCTTTCAAGGAAAGCAAAGCTTTATGATGCTACTGCAGAATATTTCCAATAATAGGAAGTTAGGATGGGTGGAATGGCATTTCCCATCAGAATTAAGCAGAGAAAACTGTTCGATGCCATTGGCCCATTGGGTGTATTTGTTCGAATGCATCACTAGGGAATTCGAACAAGAAGGATACGGATAGGGATTTGAAACGAGCTGATGCTGAAATATCATGGAATATAAATACATGGACGTTGTTGGAGGGCATTTTAAGTAATTAATTTAATCAGCTTCAATATTTTTCATTATAGTTGTAAAACCAAGCTTCACGAGTCAAACCAGTGATCCATCGGCTAAAAACTCAGCTTCATTGGACGGGAAGGAGAAGATGCGCAGAAAAACTCCTTGGTGGTCCGTGATACTTTGCCAGCAACAGACTCCCTCGAATACAAGAGCCATTTGAAGAGATTTAAATTTCTTTTATTTTTTTTTCTTTAAATTAATATTTTTAAATTGTTTTGACTTGTGTTGGAAATAAATTATAAAAATAAAAAAATATATTATCTCAATATATTTTTAAATAAAAATATTTTAAAAAATAATTAAGCCTTCCACTGAATTTGAGTTGGATTAATATTCTATTATTTTAATCCATGTTGGAGGGCATATTAATTAATTTATTTAATCAGCTTCAATGTTTTACTTGGATTTAACCAGGTCAGAGTTTAAACCGGTTTAGAATCAAATTTCGGATTCCAAGTTTACCGGGTCAATTAGCCAGCTAAGCAGGATTTAATAACCATGATCAGAACTTTACCATCGAACATTTATAAATTAAAGGGACTAAAATAAAGCTGACCCTTTCTATACTCTTAGTTCTTAAGAATATATTCTTAAAATTACACAAGACGCCTCTCCACCACGTTGCTCAAGTGACAAAGTCTTGCACTCCCGGCAAACTCCTGGTCTCTCTCTTCCTCTCTCTAATTAATTAGATCAGTAAGTAGATTTTCAAAACCTGTCGTTTAAACTGAATCAAACTGTCTAGTGTTGTAACTAATACCTAGAATCTTACATCTTTTACAGATTCTGTTTGGTTGCTGAGAAAATCTAGGAAAAATCGGGTTGAAAATTTGTGGTTAATGCGTGCTTTTACTCTTTATCTTCTTTAAATGAAAAATCCAAACATGGGTTTCGAAGTTTTGGTTGTTGGATAATGAATTCCTTCGGTTTCTTTGCTTGTCTCGCTTTTTTTTTTCTAGTAGCCAAACACAGGGTTAGGGTTGAATTCTGTAAACTGATGTTTCTATTTGGTAGGTTTCACTTAAGATTAGATGGATACTTGTTTACATATGTGAATTTGACTTTTCCGTTTTAAATCTGAGGTTTTGCTGGCTGTTGGAGCTGTATCTGTGGCCAGCTAGATATGTTTGTTGCATGAATTTTATGGTTAATCTATAATAATAGAATAATTTGTGAACTGGTTTTTTTATTACTATTTGTAATCTTGATAAGAATTTCGTGTTTTGTTGCTGAGGTTTGAATGTTGCCTGATTTTATAGATACTTTAAAGGAATAATTTTGAGAGATGAGTAGTCAGAAAGGCTTGATATATAGTTTTGTGGCAAAGGGAAATGTGGTGCTAGCAGAGCACACGTCGTATTCGGGGAACTTTAGTACCATTGCTGTTCAGTGTTTGCAGAAGCTTCCTTCAAATAGCAGCAAGTACACGTACTCTAGTGATGGGCACACATTTAACTTCCTCATTGATAATGGATTTGGTATTGTTTTGTTCTTGGTGGCTGTTGATGTAGAGTTTAGGTTCTTGGCATAGGGAAATGTGTTCTAAAGATTTTTGTGTTGGGTGTGCAGTTTTTCTCGTTGTTGCTGATGAATCACTTGGGAGGGGTGTGTCTTTTGTGTTTCTTGAGCGAGTGAAGGATGATTTTAATCAGCGGTATGGTGCCAGTATTAAAAATGAGGCACACCCACTAGCTGACGACGATGACGAGGACGACTTGTTTGAAGACCGATTTAGCATTGCCTATAATCTTGACAGAGAATTTGGGTGTGTATGGTACTGTGTATGTCAAATTTTAAGGTTTCTGTTGTTGCATGTTTCGTTAACTTTTGATATTCTGTTTTCGTGTAACAGGCCAAGACTCAAGGAGCATATGCAGTACTGCGTGAACCACCCAGAAGAGATCAGTAAGCTCTCCAAGTTAAAGGCTCAGATAACGGAGGTCAAGGGGATTATGATGGACAACATTGATAAGGTACATGTTTCATGTTTTGTTGAAAGTAATGTTGGTGATAAACCAATTCATGTTTAGCATTCAAATACAAAATATACTTTCTGTTCTGTATTTTCTCAGCATTATAATAAGACGGAGATTTTTGCATGAATGGATACTGTTGAGTCTGATTTCTTTTGCATATACTACTAGTGTATTTGTATGAATGTGGTTTTCTTCTCTTCCTTTTGTTTGTTGGTGGGAGGGGACGTGGAAGGTGTAAAATTGCTTTGTGTTACTCTATTTGCTTGCTATTCGGTTGATTCTGGACATCAAGGTGTATGTGTATTGACTGCTTATTTGATAGAATGTCAAGAGTGAAGTGAACCTGTCAGATAATCATCTTGATATTATTCCACTCAGTCTAATCCACTTTAGGAATGCCATTTCTTAGTGCAAGCCATTGAGGATCATGGCATGTTATCTCCGCATAGGATAACTATCATCAGCACTTCTCTAGTCATAGATGGATTGGCAATTGGTGACTATCGAGAAGGCCTAATTAGAGTTGAACCATCATTTCTCCAATGTTTTAACACACTGTATCATGTTATTATTTGATGGGGCTGAGCATGCAATGAATTCACTTGTTAAATCTACTTAGAGATCAGAATAGGCATCTTCTTAATTGTGTCATTTTCACCTTGAAATTCAAGCATAGGTTCCTTACCTGGAGATCAGTAATTTTACCTGGACAAAAGATCTGGTTTGATGTTTGTGGATGTAGAATTTTATGTTTGTAGGCATCAATTACATTGTATAATGAAGTATTTGCAGACCACTTTTATAGTTGACATGCAACACAGTGGCTAAGATTGACAACTGCAGTTGCTACTATTATGCGATTGATAATTTCATGTCTGCAAGTTGAGTGGTTTGGAGTTGGTTAAGTTTGTTCATCACCTGGAACAAGTTAAACCACTCTTATATAAAGCTAGTTGATTTATATTCTGTGCAGTAAACTAAGATTGTTTAAATTTCATCTTTAGTCAAGCAGCCAAGTGACTAACAAGTTTTTGTTGAATATGGTGCCTAATTCAATGAATTTCAGGTTTTGGACCGTGGAGAGAGGATTGAACTTTTGGTAGATAAAACAGAGAACCTCTCGTTCCAGGTACATGCTATTCCTTGGTTAGTTCTGAAAGCAATTTTGGGGGACCTTGTAACAATGTGCTTGTGTCCTTGTATGTTATAATGCAGGCTGACAGCTTCCAGAGGCAAGGAAGGGAATTGCGACGGAAGATGTGGCTTCAGAATCTGAAAGTGAAGTTAGTCCTGGGAGGAACAGTCCTTGCCTTGATTGTGATCGTGTGGATTTCTGTTTGTGGAGGTTTCAAATGTTAGACTGCTGGGGTAGCAAGATGGCTAATGTAGTAGCATTTGCAGTTGCTTTTATAATTTGTTGTACAAAGAAATATTGAGGAGCTCTTCTTCTTACCCATACTCAATTCTACATCTTCTATTCCCTCTTCCCCCGCTACTACTGAAGGCCGAGCAGGGTTTTGGTTTCTCGTAAACCCACTGCTGCTGCTTGAGTTGTTCTAGTGGCTCTTGCTTTGGCTTTTCATCAGAATCCCCACAACGAGCGCTAGATGTTGATGAACATAAGTAGGCGTGAACCCTCTGGTAACCTGCAACCAAGTGCAAGGCCTGATTGATGGTTAGGATCCGATCAGCTATCAGCTCCTCCTATGAGCAAGTCAGCCTTTGGTGATATAATAATATGTAGAGGGAATTGCATCGTACGGGTCTGTTATCTTTCATTAAATTTTACTGCATGTGTATATATATACAGGTGAAATAAATCTCTGAATTCCCTTTCATACCCAAGACATCACAGCCCAATAGGAACTGAGTCGTGAAGAGTACATGAACTTATCTTCTTCTTTTCCTGATGATGCCATGAATGCACTCAAGCAGCACATAATTGGACTTAAACTTATAGCATGATGACTGCCAAATTGAAGAATAATGGGCCATGTTATAGGCACACACTCATGTGAGTAGAGGTGTGCTCTGGTTAACAAGCAGAGGATGGAAAATGTTACGTTCGCGGAAGGTAAAGACATGCGTTCCAGGACTGCCTGCTTCAATTGGTAATGAGTGCCTTTGCTTAGTATAAATAAGCAAATTAGACCTACCATAATTGTAGAGTATGCATATTTAATTAAGAAGCAATTATCCATTCTTTTGACATCACTATGGTCTTGTAATTACCCATCATTTTCTTTAGTAATTTACGTTGACTGTAAATTAATTAATCATTACCAACACTAGGTTATTAAATCCAAAAAATATACCTAATTAAACTGATTACTTAATTAAAACCTGAAATTGATCGAAAATTCCTTTCATTATTTAATTACGAGACAATAAACTCCTATTTGCATTCTCAATAATAAAATTTTTAAAAAATCATAAACTCCTATTTCACTATTAATTAACTAATAATGCCTTAACGATATATTTATAATTATCAAAAATTAGTTTTCGATAAATAACATCATACCAAGTTAAGTAACTAAAAACAAAACAACTGCATCAACTAGGATTAGGTCTCTGAAACATTAATCAGTAAAGAATCATACATGATGTATTCTTAAAGTAATTCGAAATGAATTAACCGTATCAACTAACTCCATTGACTAAGAAACTATTTAGGAACGCGGTGCAAATCACGTTTTTAAAAAATTAAAATTTTTTTTGTTAGAATTTAATATGATTTGTATGTTTTGGATCGTTTTGATGTGCTTATGTCAAAAATAATTTTT
>Ga0325410_1005563_pt1 | contig 13907 bp, 14 predicted proteins | sample PopdelMetagenome_16_FD_206182 | JGI IMG/M metagenome (GOLD analysis project Ga0325410, IMG submission 206182) | Populus deltoides microbial communities from Bellville, Georgia, United States - Xylem-PdIQD-R3 | ecosystem: Host-associated > Plants > Phyllosphere > Stem > Wood/Secondary xylem... | reverse complement strand
ATTATTATTATTATTATTATTATTATTTATAATTTGTATAGTTAACCTCCCTGTGGTTCGACCCCGATCTTGTCGAGTTATTTATTACTTCGACACTCCTACACTTGGAAGAAAATATCAATCTTTTGGTCTTGTCATTGTCCCATACTTGACATGAAATCGACAACGGTTGAAAAAGCCTAGCTGGAGCCAATGTTTTGGCCTTTATCTTCTAGCAAACCTTACACCCCTTGACATAGTTTTGCACTGCTTTATGCATCCCAGGCTAATAAAACTACTGTACCAACTTAATGAATGTACGTAAGACACCCGAATGACCCCCCACCTCGATGTCATGCATTTCGTGTAGTAGCTTAGACTTTAAGGGCGCATCGTTCGAAATGACAACCCTCCCCTTGTATAGTAGTAGCCTTTGACGCCATGTATATGATCCTTCATGTTCTTCCGTGGCCACACGACCCATAGACTGAATGTACTGGTCCTCCTTTAAGGTTTTTTTAATTTCTTCCCATAAAGTAACCTGCAAAAAGAATATATGGTGAAGAATAAGGCTACATTGCTTGCATGAGAGAGCATCGGTTGCAGAGTTTTCACGACCTAGTTGGAAAGAATTTTGTAATCGTAACCTAAGAGCTTAGCAACACATTTTTGTTGCTATGGGGTTGCTATTTTCTATTCTAGAAAATACTTGAGACTACGTTGGTCGGTCTGAATATAGAATTTTTTACCTAGTCGGTAAGGCCGCCACATGCGTATGACTTCTACTATAACCAACATCTTCTTAGCGTATGTCGACCAAGATTTCTTGGTCACTTCGAGCACTCGACTCATGTATGCAACAAGTTTTCCTTGTTGGGTCAGGACCGCTCCAATTACTTCCCCGAATGCATCTATTTTGATAGTGAAGACCTAGTTGAAGTTAGGTATGGCTAGTACAGAGTGGTCGTCATGGCTTGTTTGAGAGTAAGGAAGACGACTTTAGCTTCCTCATGCCATTTGAATTGACCTTTTTTGAAAAGATTAGTGAGTGGTCGAGCTATAATGTCATAGTTCTGGATAAACTTCTGGTAATACCCTATCAAACTTAAAAGCCCAAGTAGTTCCAAAATGTTAGTAGGTCGAGGCCAAGCTACCATAGCAACAATCTTACTTTTGTCCACCTTGACACCTTGGCTAGTGATAATGTGCCCCAGATACTCTAGTTCTTGTTGCCTAAATACACACTTGTTAACTTTGACAAAGAATTGGTGTTGCCTCAATATTTTAAAGGTCTATTTTACATGCACTAAATGCTTGTCCCAATCAGAACTATATATCAAAAATATCATCGAAGAAAACTAATATGAATTTGTGAAGATGCTGATAGAAGATAAAGTTCATGATAGCTTGAAATGTAGAAGGTGCATTACATAGGCCAAATGGCATAACCAGTATTTATAATGCCCATTATGTGTTTAGAAAGCATTTTTATGGACATCACATGGATTTACTTGTATGGTACCTCGACCTCATATCTAGCTAAGTAAAGTAGGAAGCACCATAGAGCTCGTCCAACATATCATTAACTATGGAGATTGAAAATCGGTCTTTAATGGTTGCGGCGTTGAGTGCGCGATAATCTATGCAAAAACACTAGTTCCCATCTTTTTTCTTCACTAGCAAAACAAATGATGAGTAAGGGCTAGTGCTAGGTCGAACAAGCCCTGATCTCAACACATCTTAGACTTGCTTCTCTATCTCGTTCTTTTGATAATGCGCGTACCTGTATGGCTAAATATTAATCGACTTAGTTCCTTCTTTAAGAGTGATGTTGTGGTCAACCACCCGTGTTAGTGGTAAGCTCATTGGCTTCGTGAACTGATAAGAAAATTCTTGCAATATTTCTTGCATACTTGGATGAATATTCCCTTGTGGTTCCGTGTGAGTAACTTGGAAGCATAATGCAAACATTGGGCGAATTTCCTTGGATAACTCCTTGAATATTGCCACTCGGTTGTCTTGCCCGTCGATACCAAGCAATCTCCTAGTCTGGTTTTCCCAAAACCATTTCATGGTCAACTGTTTCTAGTCGGAAACCAAAGAGCCAAGTAACTCTAGCCATTGAATCCCCAGTACTACGTCCAACCCTGTGAGAGGTAAGGAGTGTAGAGTTAAGAAAAAATGAGTGCCTTGAAGATTTTCTTGTACCTCCTTAAACAACCCTTGGCATCAGAGATGTTCTTCATTGGCAACCCGAACGATGAAGGTTTATGTTGGCACCAACGGTAATTGCAACCAGATGGCCATACGTTTAATAATAAAATTGTCAGTCGACTTGCTATCGATCAATATAATGACATCGTGGGAATCAATTTTGGTAGCTATCCATATGGTCTTGGGCTTGGTCCATCCTATTAATGCATGTAATATAATTTCTGGTTCGGTAAACTCCTCATAATTCTCCTGGGCTGTTTGTTCTTCAGGGTCATTGTCACTTAAAAGAGTGTCGTTGCCATCGTACCCATCAAACACGAGTATTTATGGCCCTTGACATTTGTGCCATATAGTAAAACATTTATTACAATTAAAACATAAGTTCTGGGCTCTCCTCCATTGCATTTCTTTCCAGGTGAGGCGTCAGATAGGATTGGCATGGGTTAGTGGTGCTGCTCGATTGATAGAGGGAGGAGGGACTAGGGGAGCTCGTATTGGTGGTACAGGTCTGAAAAACCTCCTTTGTCTGGTAAGTTGATCATCTTTCATACGTGTTAAGACGATGGCTTCCTTTAAGGTCTGAGGTTTGAACATCTAGATACCATTTGAAATATCCCTTTTTAAACTAAATGTTCCTACAAGGGCTCTCTGCAACCAACCTCGTACCCGATTGCCCAAGCACTCGAATTCATGTTGGTAATCACGCAAAGAACCATCATGCCTTATCCTTGAAAAGGCTTCATCAAAATCTTCGCACTCTGAAGGCCCAAAGTGAGTGTAGAGTTCATCTTCAAAATTTTCCCATGAGAGAGGACGTCTTTCTTCTTGAAATGTCCTGCGAATCCACTGCCACCACTGGTTGGCCTCTCCTTCCAAGTGATAGGATGCTAAAGAAACCTTTTGGGTTTTGGGAGTACTTTGGAACTCCAAAAACTGGTTCACACAATTGAACAGCTCCGTCAGATCATCTCCTGAAAATCAAGGAAATTCAAGCTTTGTTGTTTTGGATGATACAACAAGCCGTCCCCCATCGTGGCCTTAACGGTGTTGGTTACCACGATTTGAAGGCTTCTAGTTTGCAAGTAGCACATCAGAGAGACGATTAAGAGTTTCTTCCAAATGCTGCAGCTAGTTAGCCATTTTGAGCTCCATCCGGTGTAGCCCATCTTCCAACTGTTCAATACGTTCCTTATTGGTTCCTATAATAAACTAGGCTGTGATACCAATGATAGGTCTCAACAAATATTCAAACGATAAAGTGAAATATTTTCTCTTCGGGTGAGAAAGTACCGTAAGATTTGAACAACTGTTGGCTACTTAAATAAGCAAAGCAACTGTTGGCTGCATACTAATAATAAAAATAACTATTAAAACAAAAAAGGATACTTACTTGTTGAATTTAAAGTAATAAAACTTTTATTGTTGTCAATGATAAATTCTTTGTTTTTAAGGCTTTCTTACTCTCACTTGTGCAACTAGGATGTTGACAATATGTTTCTAAAAATTCCAACAACATCACTTTGGTTTAGATACACTTCTAAATAAGATCTTTAAACCAAAGATTATATAACTTAAATATCTTTCAATAAGATGAACCTAAGCTATAGATTTTGGAGGAAAACCAAAACATAAAAAGAGAAGAAAACACTAAAATATGACGCGAGGAAGATTGCATAAAAATTAATTTTTGGTAATAATCAGAATTAACTCTCACATTATCAAACTTTGATTAGTTACCATAAATCAAGAGTTAGATTTGAACATAGTGGCCATAAATTTGTAATTTTTTAATTGCAAAATTGTCCAAATTTGAAACAAAAGCTTCTAGAAGAGACTGTTAACGTTCATGGGTTGGGACAAGGAAATATTTCTTCATGGAATAGGCCCAACTCTAAATTTTAGGTGGTAAAAAATAATTTTTTGTAGCCCAAAACATTATCTTACAATAAAATCAAACTTAGGCCTGGCTAGCACTTGTGTGTATGTGAGTTTAAGTCCAAAGCCCACTTTGCCTATGACCTCTCCCCTCTATATACTTATGTGTCATTTGGGCTCAATTTTAATTTTTCAACTTCCCACTTTATAAACACCAAGAAAGTTTTGTTTATTTTCTATGCGGGATAAAGTTCTTTTAGAGGGTTTTGAGTTTCGCTAAAACATGTCAACTAAGGGTTCTTTGAGATCAATTTTTTATTCACTTATAATTTGTTTAAAACATGTTAATGTTCTGTGTTAAAGAACTTATGTTGGAGATTAAATTAAAACAAAGTTTTAATCTAAAAATTTGAATGGACCCTACTTTTTATTTGTCCTTAAATGTGCCTATTAACCATGTTTTAATAATTTTTCCAACATCAAAACCCTAAAAAATCAAGAACACCATAACTATGAAGAGACACCTAAATTACTTAATTTTCATTCATCCATGTCTCCACTTACCAAAAGACAATTGCAACCTTACATATAGAAAAAAACTAGAAAACCCTAGTAGTATTAAATAGAAAAAATAAACTAGGAAAACTATTTCTTTCAAATAGAAAAAAAACTAACTAAGAAAAATATATAGTTTCCCAAAAAACTTCTCCATTAATCTCATAGGTTCGGAAGAAACTTGTACTTGAATATAGACCTTAGCAAGAAACCATAACCCACCACGAATATCCTTTTATAGTGGTCCATCCCATTTTGGGTTCCTAATATCTTTATGCATGTCACCTCATCATAGATTCCTAACATAACATCTTTGTGCAAATCGTCCCATTATAGATCCCTGGCATAATATTTTTATACGAGTCGCCCCATTGTGGACCCCACTATCAGGATTTTCAATAACAATAACCAACACATACAAAAACAACATACTAGTTATGGAACATCCTTTTCTCAAGAAAGAAGCTCTACATCCCCTCCAACACGAGCATGTCCTGTTATGTGACATCTTTTAATCATGATTATTCAATAACACACTACAACTAACTACTAGGAATTAATAAGTTTTGATATACATCCTTTATGACATACAACCAAAACAACCTGGGATCGTTGAAATATGATACCAACAAACAAAGATGGGAGGGAAGGGTAACATGATTTGTTGCAAATGAAAACCCTTAGAGACAAAGAACACCATAACTATGAGGAAACATCTAAAATACTTAATTTTTATTCATCTATGTATCCACTTGTCAAAAGACAATTACAACTTTTTATATTGAAAAAAAAAAACTAGAAAGCCTTAGTAATATTGAATAGGAAAAATAAACTTGGAAAACATTCCTTCAAATAGAAAAAAAACAAACTAGAAAAGTATAATAATACAAAATAGAAAAAAAGATTAACTAAGAAAAATATTTATTTTGCTAAAAAAAACTCTTGCATCATATATACTTAGCTTTGATCTTCAAAACATAGTTATTTTCATTACATTCTTTGAAATTTCAAAACTCTAAATGCTTTTTTTATCTCAAATTCCACTACCTTTTACATTAAAATACTTAGAGAAGTAGTTCTTTGCTAGGAGAAAGAGTATTTCTTTTGAGATATCCTTGAAAAGATAAATCTTATCCATTATTGACAGAAACAAATGCTAGCAAATGCTTTTACAGATGGATTTTGGTAGTTGTTCAACCAATTGTTATTGGTTTAAGCTCTTAGCCTTAGGTCAACTTAATAGCAAGACATGCATCGGTTAGACACACACGTCTACCCATAAAACAACCGAGGATCTTGCACCTAGTTTTTATTTCTTTATGGCGGATAATAGGCCATTCACACCAATTTTTTTTAGTTTTGTGAATGATATGTCATCCAACTCGACAAACGATGCATTGTTCATCTTTCATCTTTTCCAATCACTCAAGGTGGCATGGGTGATTGGAAATTTGGGGTCTAAATTTTTGGATTTCAAAAACCAAGATTTCAATAATTGTTTCATCTAAAATCATCTCATAAACAAATTCTAATTGGTCTAAAAACTCAAAATCAAATTAAAAAACTTCCTCATCTTTAATTACTTTTTGTTTTACATCATTGAAGGTGGAATCACATCTATTAAGTTTCTCTCTGAAAAACCAACCTATAAACACCAAAATTGAAGTTATTGGTGGTTGGAATCTGGTCACCCAAAAGCTTTATCTCTCTTTAAATTTCTTCCAACGACTTTCTCTATCATCTCTCAAGATCTAGGGACTTAAACATAATGAAGTTTAGGATCTAAATGAAAAATACAAAGCTAGAACACACCAAGTGTAAAAAGATTAAAATAGAGGGACCAAAATGTATATTTATGCACCTTTTAAACAACAAACTTGTGGAAGAGGTTGTAATTTTTTGTCAATGTCAATTTTGATCCTTGTTCTTTTAATTTTGTTTTTACAATAATTTTAAATTCATCCATCCAAAATCAATATTCCATTCAATCTTGAGACACTTCGTAAAACTTAGGGGATGTGATGAAATGCAATCCAAATAGAATGAGAAAATCTAGGAAAAAGAAACTTTCAAAGACCAAATTGAAAGAAAAAAATGGTTTGATGTCCAAAATAGAGAAAAATGAAATTCAAGGGACTGAGGATGAACATATACACAATAAACATTGCTATGAATAATGTATTGTGAGAGGATGAATAGGAACGCATGCTATCGTAAAAATTTATCCTATTTTAATTTTTTTGTTAATTAATGTTAATAGTTTAATTTAAAACAGACCTGTGGTCATAATCTATCAAAATTCATTAAACTTAAAGGTATTATTGGTGATGTTTTTTTTTTTTTTATTGAGTAATGAACAAGTAAATGGAATAGGGACTAAGGAATAGTCCTCCAAGAATGAGCGCAGTAGCTTCCATGCTTTGTAATTAAACTTGATCACCAAGTTTGCTTCTTTCTCGTTCATCGAGTGTACTGAATATTATAAATAGATGAGAAAATGAGTGGTTTTAGGTTGTGAAAAAGATAAAGTTTGAGGGTTTTGTTTTAAAGTATGATAGAGTGTACAAGAGGCTTTGGAATTGGATATTGTACATAAAAATCATAATCATATTCTTATACTAATTTCTCTCATAATAAAAAAGGATTACTAAAAAATTATGGATGTGAGTAGAATTTTGACGAAGCACGTTAAATTTTATATGTCTACTCTTTATTCATCTTTGCTATTTTTCTTTTCATTAAATTAGGTTATTCATGATAATTTATGTTGAGTCTCAGTCCCTAATTTCTCTATCTTAAGTTTCATCATGACATAAATGTGGTGGTTGTTATTCCGATAAAAAATTAGCATGAAGTGGGTATAATATAATATTTTATATCAGAAAGTGTAAGATGATTTATTTCTTTATTTTACTAATTTTAGCACTAAATAAAAGAGTCGTTGTTTGGGTAGCTAATTTGTGTTGAGGACTCCTCGGTCTTCTTAGACTTGGATTATGCCTGATTCCATCTAAACTGCTAATCTAGGGTTTTTAAGGGCATCAACACGATTCGCTTGAATAAGTTCTCTTTCGACCTGTAAATTGAGCTCTGAAAACTGGAAACCTATACAAAACACGAGAGAGAGTTGTACTCTTACTTAGGTAACGACATACCCCAACAAAAAGCCATGCAACAATAAATTAAAATTACAAAAAAAGACTAATTCTTATAGAAGAAAAACTGCGACCTCTCTAACAAACTACTATGGATGAAATGATAGTTTTTTTTCTTTCAAGATAAGCACGATAATCAGGGCAGCTCCTCTACTATTTATATAAGTAGGGCATTGTACAAATGGTATGGTGTAACCTATTACACATGATAAAGCTATACAAGAGGAAACATAATATTTTCCTATTTTACAACACATTCCATAATACACCCGCTCAAGCTGAGGATGGGTTATCCACGTGAAGCTTGGAACGTAAAGAAGCAAAAACCGAGGAAGCAAGGGGCTTTATAAGCACATCAACTAATTGATCTTTGGATGGGATGAAGCGAATCTGAATCCCTTTTTTAGCTACTCTATCGCAAATAAAGTGATAATCAACCTCAACATGCTTCGTACGAGCATAAAAGATCGGATTAACAGATAGATAAGTAGCACCTAAATTATCACACCAGATAGTGGTAGCAGAACTAGAAGGGAAACACAAATCTGACAAAAGATAACAAAGCCAAAGAACCTCAGCAGTACCATCAACTAAGGCCTTATACTTTGTTTCAGTAGAGGAGCGAGCAACAGTGCATTGCGTGCCAGATTTTCATGAAATGGGAGTGTTGCCAAGAAAGACAATGTATCCACCCGTGGATTTCCAATCATCAATACTTTTGGCCCAATCGACATTAGTAAAACCATGTATAGATAATGAAGAGTCATGAGTAAGGTGGAGACCAAAGGAGGACGTACCTTTCAAGTATCACAGTATACGTTTAACGGTAGCCCAATGGCTTTCGGTAGGAACATGAATATGACATACCTTGTTCACAACATAACAAATGTTTGGTCTAGTAAAGATGAGATACTGTAGAACACTAATAATTTACAGAAGCGAATGGGATTCGAAAACAACTCAATAGATTGTAGATTAATTTTGGAAACAGAAACTGGTGTGTCAACGGGTTTATATGATGACGTACTCGCTCGACTCAGAATATCAAGAGCATACTTGTGTTGACTAAGCGCGAGACCCGTACTAGTAAGCACGATTCAATCCCCAAAAAATAATGAGCATCACCCAAATCATGAAGTTTAAACTTCGAACTCAGTAAGGTAATAAGGCGTTGAATCAAGTCAGAGTTGTTACTGATAAGTAAGATGTCATCCATATAGACAAGTAAATAACATATATCATGATTCACATTCAAAATAAAGAGAAAGATATCAACCTTTAAAGCCCAAAAACCAATAGACAGGAGGAAATCACTCAATCGTATGTACCAGGCTCGTGGTGCTTGTTTTAAGCCATAGAGAGACTTGTGAAGGCGACAAACATGAGCAGGCAAGGCAGGGTTGACAAAACCTGGAGGTTGTTTCATGTAAACAACCTCACGAAGTTAACCATTGAGGAAAGCATTATGAACATCAAGTTGCCGAATCTTCCAACCTTTAGAGACTACAATCGTGAGGACTAACCAAATAGTAGTCGGTTTTAAAACAGGACTGAAGGTTTCTAAGTAATCAAGACCTTCTTGTTGGGTGAACCCTCGCACAACTAGGCGAGTGGTGCTTGTTTTAAGCCATAGAGAGACTTGTGAAGGCGACAAACATGAGCAGGCAAGGCAGGGTTGACAAAACCTGGAGGTTGTTTCATGTAAACAACCTCACGAAGTTAACCATTGAGGAAAGCATTATGAACATCAAGTTGCCGAATCTTCCAACCTTTAGAGACTACAATCGTGAGGACTAACCAAATAGTAGTCGGTTTTAAAACAAGACTGAAGGTTTCTAAGTAATCAAGACCTTCTTGTTGGGTGAACCCTCGCACAACTAGGCGAGCCTTATATCAGTCAATGGCCCTATCAGCTCGATCTTTGATTTTATACACCCATTGGCAGCCAACAATATTTATAGACAGATCACATGGCACCAAGGACCAAATGGCATTGGCAAGCAAGGCTGCAATTTCATTCTTCATGGCAATTTGCCAACACAAATACCGATCAACTTCCTTAAAACGAAGAGGCTTAAGAGTAGAGGAAGACATTACCCGTGGAGCTGAACTAGTGGAGAGGAAGTAAAAACAGAGCTGATGTTGACAGTTTTCTGCTGTCTAGGACGCAGTAAGTACCATGGGATGCTGTTGTGTGGGTGGTAGAATAGAGGACTGATTAACGGAGGTCTGCTGGGGAAGAGAATAGGTTGAGAGATCCATGCAGAGGTCCAGACCTGGCAGTGATGAAGCAGAGTGCCCAAATAGAGAAGAAGATGCTGGCAGTGAGGCTGGAAATACAGCAACAGAGGGTGACTCCCTCATAGACAAACACTGGCACCTCATAACTTAAACTTGTAAAATGATCAAGAGATATAGATGGAGATGATGGTGAGGGGACCGATAGGTGAGTGCGGAGGAAAGGTGTGGTTGAGACTGATAGAGTTGGAAAGACAGTGAGGAGGGGCAGATTGGAGACAGTACAGACGGGGAAGAAGGCTGAGGGACGACAGATACAGACGGAAGGGCAGGCGCAGAAAACATAAAAACCTATTTATGAAAGAGAATGTGACGGGAAATATAGATTCTATGAGATGACAAATCAAGACAACAATAGCCTAAATCAGAGGAACTATAACCTAAAAACACCCATGAAGTGGAGCGATAGTCCAAATTATGAGCATTGTAAGGATGAAGTAGAGGAAAGTAGAGGCAACCAAAAGTCCGTAAAAAGGTATAATCAGGCGTTTGATGAAACAAACATTCAAAGGGAGATGTGTTGCTCAAAACCGGTGTTGGCATACGATTAATGAGATAAACTGAGGTTTCAAAAGCATAATTCCAGAATTTTAGTGGTGCTTTACACTAACCAAGTAGAGTAAGACCAATTTCAACAATATGACGATGACGATGCTCAACAGTACCATTTTGTTCATGTGTTTGTGGACATATGAGACAATGATGAACATCGATGGTTTTAAAAAAAGAATGTAATTTATGATATTCCCCACCCAGTCAGTTTGAACGAATTTGATTTTTCGAGAGAACTATTGTTCAACAAGTACTTGAAATTGATGAAACATATTGAATATATCTGATTTTAGGGCAATTTGATAAAACCAAATGAATTTGGTACGCGCATCCAAAAATATGACAAAGTATCGAAAACCATTAGAACATAGCATAGGAGTAGGGCCCCAAACATCACTAAAAATAAGTTCTAGAGGAGCAGAAGTTTTATGACTCATAGGTCCTAAAGACAAACAAGAGGTTTTTTCTAACGGACAAGCTTGACATTGAAAATTAAAAGGACGAGAGGTAGAGACAACCTTTTTATTTGACGTTAAGAGACTCAAAATACGTGAACTAGGATGACCAAGTCTATGATGCCAAATATTGGCAGAAGCGGGCACGTTGGTGGAAAAAAAAGCTTGCAGCAAGGTTGTGGCAGAAGATGCAGAAAGGACATAAAAGCCATTTTTACTCTAATCGGAAAGAAGAATTTCCTTGGTGGTGAGATCCTTGACATAGAAAACAGAAGAGTGAAATTCAAAAAAGACAATTTTCACAACAAAATTGTTGAACAGATAGTAGTCTTTTTTTAATATATGAAACATGTAATATGTTTGAGAAGGTGAATGCGTGCTTTAGCGTATGCAAGATATTATGGGCGGTATTAGATATAATAAGTCCCTTACCATCACCAACATGCAATTGATTATTACTGAGATAGGGTTTTGCATGTGTCATACTGGTAATATTTGGAGTAACGTGATGATTCGCACCTAAGTCAGGAAACTAAGTGGCAGAATCTTTTGCCGATGCAACACTAAAAGAGAGGTTGGCCGAGGCTTGATTGCCATGATGGGCAAGCTGAGAACACTGCTATGCATAATGTCCATAAATATGGCAGAACTAACATTTTATCTGTTGTCGTGGCCATTGGTTTGGTGCCACAGACCGTTGATGGTGTTGTTGCCACTGTCCACTATGACTGCGGGTTTGCGGCCAAGGAGAACCACCATCAGCACCATGAAAAGACTGACTGCTAAACTAAGGAAAATTGCTACGATGATGACGCCAGCCACCTAGTCTGGCTCTGCCCGATGAGCCATGAAACCACTACCATTAGACCCAGAAAATCCACGCTGGGCAGCATAGACTAAGGGAGGCTGCATAGGTGTGGGCAGTAGGCAGAATGGATGGAAACGAGTTGCGATGGATGAATTCATTAGTAGATAGGTGACTATAGAGCTCAGAGTACGAAAGAGGGTCATCTTTGGTTGACAAACTCGTAACCAAATCATGAAATTCACCATGAAGTCCCCGAAACACATACAGGTTGAAATCAGTGAGAGAAATAGGTCTGCCAGCCACAACTAATTCATCAAACAAACCTTTAGTGCATTGCAAGTAGAGAGTGACAGTATCATCATCTTGTCAAAGATCCTGAAGAGAGCCATGCAATTGTATGATCCGAGAGTTGGATGGGGAGGCGAGAGCATATTCAAGGGTGCTCCAAACACTAGCAGAAGTCGGGCAATCAACCACGAGATAAAGAACATCAAACAAAAGAAAGGACAATAGAGCACTAAGGATGAGCTGGTCTTGTTGTTTCCAAGTCAAAAATGCTTGGGAAGGGCCAGAATTGAAGGTAACAGAGGCGACAGAAATTGTACTAGACAGATCACGTGAAGAAGGGCATGGAGTTGAGCTGTCAACAAATGAGAAGAATCCTTAACTAATCAGATACAACTTCATCTGCATACTCTAAAAAAAATTATTGGTGTTGGTAAGTTTAAGATTGATAACTTGTTGGGTGTTGGAGAGGGGAATAAGGGCTACTGTCGTAGTAAAGGGAGCCATGGCTGTGTTGGTTGCTGTTGTGAGTCCAGGAACTGGGGAGAAAGAATTTAGAGGAGAAGAGTTGACATTAATGCCAGCAGCAGCACTAGCTGTGTGATCTATGGCAAGAACAGTAACAGAGAAGAGTAGGAATAGCCAATTGAAGAAGACCTGCGAAGAGGGGAGCTTCCCTTGATGGAGAATGCCTTTGAAAGAGAGGAGATGTCGGTTGAGCATGTCCAGCAAACACAAAATTATATGCAGCAGAGAGAGAAGAACATGCAAGCAACAAAGAGAAAGATCTGCAACATAAAAAAATAGAAGAGCAGGGATGGCGGTAATGAGAAGAATCTGCAACAAAGAGTGGAAATACCTAATTAAGGTAGAGAGGCTTTGATACCAAGTTAAAGCAGAGATTTGTAATAATTTGATGAGTGCCTTAATTAGAGCAACTCCTCTACTATTTATATAAGTAGAGCATTGTACATATGATATGGTGTAACTTATTACATATGATAAAACTATATGAGAGGAAACATAATATTTTCCTATTTTACAACACATTTCATAATATATATACCCACCAAATTATTAAATAAATATAGGCTAAATATTTTAAGAAAATAACTCTAAATTCACAAACTGAGCATGAGTTCATGACTCTAATCAATAACCAGATAGGGGTTTAGTTGGGATAATTTGAAAGAGTTTTCTTAATTTTTCTTTGAAACTAATGTGGTTGTGGTTTTCCCTTTGCCCTTTTCTTCAAATAAAAAGCACCCAACATTCTCTTCTTGTCATAGATACTTTAATACAATTAGTACATCTTGTTTGATTTTCGTAGCAAAAAGTGGCTACATCACGAAAGACTTATTTAATTAATAAACAGTAGATTTGACTAAAGGAGTTTCTTTAGAGATAACCAAATAAATTATTAAAAAAAAAAGAAGTCGTTGTTCTTCAAGGATTGGTGGGACTGACGTTTGTGGCTACATTAGAGGTAGCTAAGTGCAATCTACACTTTGCAAATCTCAAATCAATATTATTTCCTAATTAAGAGCTTCACACAACGGATTGAGTCGTCGAAATATAGCTGGCTAATCTAGTAAAGACCTCCCATGATTCCATCACTAAACTTGAAGCCAAAGTTATTCCAAAGACACTAATTTTATATTCTATGATCTGTTGCTATTGCTCTTTGTTGATTTATAGCTTGCATTTCCTTCCATAAATAGGGCAAATGAC
>Ga0325410_1005559_pt1 | contig 13914 bp, 4 predicted proteins | sample PopdelMetagenome_16_FD_206182 | JGI IMG/M metagenome (GOLD analysis project Ga0325410, IMG submission 206182) | Populus deltoides microbial communities from Bellville, Georgia, United States - Xylem-PdIQD-R3 | ecosystem: Host-associated > Plants > Phyllosphere > Stem > Wood/Secondary xylem... | reverse complement strand
ATTTTTAATTTTTTTAAAAAATTAAAATAATATTTTTATTTATTTTATAAAATTTATTTTTGACATCTGTACATCAAAATAATAAAAAAATTAAAAATAATTAATTTTAAAAAAAAACACTCAAATTTTAGAAAAATAACGTTTTGATCTGCTTTCGTGTATACTGTGAGAACAATATTAAAAAAAAAAAAAAGAATTGAAAACAAAGGCAAAAACAATACCGAACAGGATTGTGTTGGAGTAAAATTGGGCTCGCCTTAGACAATATTCTCACGCTGGACTTTCATGGCCCATTAATTAATTTCTTCAGTTAAAAAAAAGGCAACAAAATTCGAAAACAGATCCCCGTTGGTGCCATTACCATTTCATTTCTAAAAGAAGTTCATCAGCTACCAAACACCCGCAATGCATGGAGAAGCAGAGACCATCGCTGTGATAATCGATTCAGCAGCGGAAGCAGCCAATGAGTTACAGAAGGTTTACGATTCACATACTCCTTTCAATTTTACCATTCGTTAGTCTTGGTTAACTGTTTCCACTTCTGGAGGGTTTTAATATTTTCGAATTTTTAATTAAAATTATAACATAGCATTCGATTTTGATTTTATTGAATGCAAATCCTTTATTGATACTTATGTATTTTGGATATGATGGCTTCGAGAACAGTTCTCTTTGATAATGGGAGTGAAGAAGGTGGTCTTAGGGCATCCTCTTCCTATTCCCACGAAACCGACGACCATGACCATAGCAATAACAAGGCCGTTCACACTTGCAAGACAAACTTCTTTTCCTTAAGAGAGTAGTATGTCTGTCTGTCAGAACCTGCATTTTCGGCATTTAAGCATAGTTTTACATTCTATATTGTCATGATTAATTTGGGATGACATGCACAATTCTCTTTGCTTCCTGACTTGTTTTTTTTAATGTTGTTGCTGCTGCTGATGTGTAGTTGAGTAGTATTCTGAACTGATGTGACATTGTGCAGCAGTCTTTTTTTTAGAGTATTACAGCACCTGCATCTTTGGATGTTTTTAAATGATGGGTGCTTATAAGGTTCTTTCTGGTGATATGCATGTTAAACAAGCTTGCATGTATTTGACATGGCTCAGGGAGTCAGGGGCTTCTGATCTGTATTTATCGTTGTCCGTTGTGTTGAGGTTTCCTGTTCAGTGTTTTGGAAAGCTCACGTTTACTACTTTTTTAAATCTCTTGAAATTTGTGACTGTTGTATGTGCAAACTATTGTATAGCACCCAGTGAAGTTTCGCAATGCTTATGTATACAAATTGGAATACTGGATCAAATTCTCCTGCGCGTGTGATGGAGCAGGGAATGGAAGGGTAGTGCCATTTTTGCTTAAAATAGCTGTAGAAAGAAGGTTCAAGATGTTACTACACATTACATGCTATCCTTTTTCTTATAGTTGCCCATAATGAATATACTTAATTGATTTCATACACACACTTCAACGCAGACAAGTTTGTTGATGTTGGCTCCACTTTTATTATGAATTATGCCTGTGTAATTGTATGTACTTGCAGATATCCCTCCTATTTGTACATCCTCTCCATTTCTGATCTAATAAAATCCCTTTTTCCAAGGACAAAAGGTTTCGTATATCATGCACTCTCTTGGGTGCATTCTCACAGGCATCTTTGTGATACTAGAAGTTCTATTGCTGCAGCCTTATGGAATTTTTTCTTGATAGACAGAATTTTGATCAGGGAAGGAAAATGAAAGTTTAGCTAAGATTGATGTTTTACTGTGCTAATTAAATAGGTTTTTTTGGCTGATGATGCATTTAGATGTTTAATGTCCAGTGGAAATCAAAAAAAAGAAAGAAAAAGAAAGTGAAGGAAAATCATGGCTTGACATTTTCTGGTCAATAAATTTGAATTTTCCTTTGAAGCGACTTGTGATACGTATTTATCTTGTTTGCATTTAACAGGTGATAAACATGAGGAAGTGGAGAGTCAAAACCGTTTGCTTGATTGAATGGTACGTGGTTTGTATTTTTGAAAACAATTTTGACTTTTTTATTCTGAATGAAATTTGTTGTAAATCAGGGCAATAACATGGACACATCAAGGGGTATAATGTCAGGAACCACGGATCAATTCTAGATGGTATACAAGCCAGACCTACTTTACAGTCATATTTGTTCGACTTCCTTAGCTGCCTGGAAATGGCTGAGCATAATAAAGTTATTGCTATGCAGGTATTTGAAATGAAATCTAGTAGGAGAACACGTGCACTTGTGGGGTTTTTCTACGTCTTCTTTTTATTTCTGTATTATCTCATTAGGTAAATGAATTAATGTTGGAATTCTTGCAAAATAACTGTTTCATATCTGAATGGTGCCATCTTTTTTTTTCTAATCAGATTTACCGCTTTTAAACTGTTCAAACAAATGATTGGAATGAGGGGCAGTGAGTTTAAGTTGTCTTCCTGCCAAATTTAGTACATTTACAAATCTTGGTCAGCTTCCATTGAGCTAAAAGTTTTCTACATTTCAACATAGGTTTAGCTTAGGAAAACAAAAGGATGAATTCTGAACTAGGGATGCATGAGCTGAACAAATATCTTCCGTTATTGCTGAACAACTTTTTGTTGGCAGGGTCCTTAGATACTTGAAGCAAAGTTGAATCAGAATTGTGAGAACCTCACCTTTGAAGTCCTTGATTAACAATGGGAGTTGGGCACGCAAAAAATGTTTGGAATGGCACTGCAAGTGTGATGATCCTGGTCATTTCTTAAGTAGCAAAGAACTCATGGTTTACCGTACCTGCTATGAGATGGCCTGTGATTGAATGTGCACCATGCTTACCATTTTGTGGTGATTTTAGTAAGTAAATATGGAGTGGAAGCAATTGGTAGAACTTACGGAAAATATCAAGGCATGTTAGCATGCAGTATTTCATTAATCTAGTGCAAGGATACTCCCGACGATGGAGTGGGGATTTCCCGGTACACGATATCAAATAACAAAATCATGATTTTTTTTTGGCCAGGATAAAAGACATAGTTAAGCTGTTGCCTGCCTGTTGACCTTAGATTTATACTCATGGCACATCTTTCCATTGAAACTACTATACCCGGCGAAATCCACTAAATTATAGATTCATGTAGACTTTTAGCTCCAAGTTTCTTTAGCCTCAATCGTACAGCGTGCATGGTCATCATCCACTCTAAATGTTGTTCAATTAGCCTGTAATAGGGCATGGGATATTTGACTCAAAATGGAGACACCAAGTTTGGTAGCAGAGAGAGCAGTAGTGCTTTTAGATGAGTCACTTGAACTGATTTATTTGTAGGGACTGTGATGCTATGAGAAGTTTAAATTGATCCCCGAAATATCTTCAATTAGACCTTGAACGTGACAGGTATGTTTCCCTGGCAAAATTTTGTGAATTTACAGAGTATATTGCCTTGGTAAATTATCTCCATGCGTGTAGATTTTGGAAGTCCTGGAGCCAAATAAAAGCAAATAAAATTATATTGATTCCAAGCTTCAAACTCGAGAATTCAAGTGAGGGAATAGATCCTCTTGACCACCGTGCTAATCCTTGAGCTCTACATATAACGATCAACAGACAACATATTCAATAGTGTTCTTTAGGCATTGCTGTATTACGCATGATCATTAGAACAAAATTAATGGAAGGTGAAGGCTCTGTATTGATGTTCTTGAAAACTGCTGATGAATCTATACTTCCCCGAGTTTTTGGGTTTTCAGCTCTGGTTTAGGCTGAAATGTTGAATCAGTGGAGTCGATTTGATCGGTCTAGCAGCATGTTCTGTAGTATGTGGAATTCAACTGCGTTCATGCCGACCAGTTTAACGGCAACGCTAATCAATTCACTCAGGGCCGGAGGAGGCAGGGGAAATAATTAAAAATTTCAGGGTCAAAACTAGTAAATTTTAAGTTTTGGATTTTTCTAGTCTTTTACCTCCTTAAAAAAAATTCACTTTTCTACGATTTCAAGAAGTTGGTCTAGCAGTTATAAAGATAAGTTTTTTTAACTTATTGAATTCAACTTTAAAGTAATCATCTAGTGGAATTTATTAAATATTTTTAGACGCATCAAGTTAATGTAAATGTGCGTCCTTGGAACCATCGCAGAAGTTATCTATTTTATATTGACGTGTAAAATGAACTAAAATAAATTATTTAATGTCCAAATAATAATAATAATTTTTTTTTTTGTTTACTCTACCACTTCTCATGATTCCTCTCTCAATAGAACTCCACAATATGTGATATCACAGCACGTCATATTTCAACAAATTCAGCAGCAGAATTCTTAGATGCAAAAGCTGGATGCTGTTTGGACGGTATTTCTAAAAACTTTTTTTTTTGTTTAAAATTATTTATTTTATATTTTAAAATTATTTAATATATTTCTAACCAATAAAAATAATTAATTAAAGAATATGGCTTTACGATTTCTTCGAAATTTGGTAGAGCACTCTTCCAGCCTAGCCTAGTTGTAGCCTTATAGATGTCCAGTTTTTGATACGACATCATTAAATGATGCCAAATACAACCATTACCTCCGTCTCCTTGCCTTCAACAAAAATCTCACGGCATTTGCATAAACTCTACACATGCATTTACACGACCAAGCAGCTTGATGCCTCCCAAAATATTATATTGGATCGATGTGTTTGTGGTGGTGAAGGACGGTTTTCAGGCAAGGAGATTATGCTAAAACAATGTTACGTTAAAAAATTAATGACTGGGGATATGTAATTAAAGGCAAGTTATAGAGTTGACTAGTCATTTGATGGATCAAGATCAAATGGATTGTGAGATGGCTGATTGTGGTTTCGTATTTAGATTTGAAAACCCACATTACAGGCGCAATTGGAGAATACAATTCCATGATCAAGATGAATAATTTTAACTCGAGAATGAGGTTTTTTTTTTTTTTTTTAACTTGGAAAGATTTATGCGTCGATTTTAAAGAAAAATAAATATTTTTTTTAGTTTCTTATTCAGTTTAGAAATTTATTTTTTTTATTTAATATTATTATAGTTTTCTAGTTTCTACATTAATTTAAAGAGAATAGTTTTTCTATTTTCTATTTAGTATTATTAGAGTTTTCTAGTTTTTTTCTATATAAAACACCGCAATATATTTTTGAAAAGTAGAATTTTAATGAAAATAAATAAAATATTAATTTTTATTATTTCTTCATAATTATGATGTTATTAATTTTTAAAGGTTTTAATTTATAATTACAAACATAGCTATACTTTAATTTCTAATTACATCACGAGTAGCACCGCCTCCAATATCCTTGACTTAGTAGCAAACTTATTGACAACGTACCTCATGAAAACATTATATAATTAAAATAATAAGCTTTTAAGTGGTTTGATAGAATATTAATGTTGAAATTCTATGGGTCAATTTAGAGAAGTGATTTTATTTGTAATAAATACACAAATGATGGAGGTGTGTGTGTGTGTGTATATATATATATATATAAAGTCTATTTAGGGAAACTAGTAGTCATCTTTTTACCCATAACAATATGTTTTATTCCATCAAAACTTACGTAAGGAATTCAAATTTTAAATTTCATGAACCCTAGATTCAATTGAGGGGTTTTATTTTAAATTTCCGCTGCCTATTATGATAATTTATGTGGATGATTATTGGGAAGTGTTATTATTTGTATTTCCATAATTAATCGATGATGAATTACAACAGATTTCAGGATATAATTAAATCTATTGATACTCGTGATGGGTATATATGTGTTGGCTGCCATATAATTAATTAATTAATTTGCAGCGAGTTGGCTTTGACAGTAAGATTGAAGCAAAATTAATATTATCCTAAAGGGCTTAGGTACTAATTAGATATACCATGCCATAATTATATGTATCTTATAGGCATGATTAATCACACGTGAACTTTGAACTTGATTAGCCAAAACATGTCGCCCGCTGGTTTTGCATCATTGATCACATGACCACTTTTTATTTGAATTACTAAATCAAGTTTTGGGCACAATGATCATCATATCCTACTATGTCCAAAAAATTAAATTAATAATTTAATAAAATAAAAATTAAATATCATTGAATGGATATTTAAGATCAAATTAAATAATAATTTAATAAAATAAAAATTAAATATGAGAATATAATTAGGTTTTTAATAGACTAATTTAATTTAATTATCGACCAAATTAAAAGTTTAATAATATTCAAGAATTAATTTGAATCCAATTAAATGATTTAATTATACTTTAAATGAATCAAATTAATTTTATTAGGGACTTAATTGGTGAAAACATAATTTTAGAAACTTAATTTGGTCTTAATTGAAAAGATTGAAATTCAAGGAGACCAAATTGAATTTTTATCAAGTCAATTGATTTAAATTAGAGGTAAAATTGCAAGAAAATCAAAAGTTTGATGTCAATTAAGGATTGAATTCAAGAAATTTAGCATCTCTTTCAAAAAATCATTGGTTGTGAATTTTTTTAATTGAGTAAAAAACTTTGATTTTTTTGTGATTTAACTCCTAATTTAAATCAATTAATTTTGTAAAAATAAGTTAGATATTCTAAAATTTTAATCTTCTTAATTAAATTTAAATTGAGTCTAAAAATTTAATTTTTTATCCATTAAATCTCTAATAAAATTAAGACAGATGAATTGTTCAAAGCACGTTGGATGAATAAGGGAGATGGGATAGCTGTTGCTTGTTTAGTACATCTTCTATTTAAAGATAAAGAAATATGTGTACCTTTTGTTCGTCCCTGAAGATATTGTATTTTGAAACACCGTCGCAATGCTAGTCGTTAAAGTAACAGAGGTTGTAGAACAAGATAAATAGATAACAGGCACGTCACTAACCAATCAGTACCCTGTAATTCTATCATGATTCTATTTATTTTTGTATTTTAAATTTTATTTATTTATTACCAGTGAAGTACAGAGTGATGTGAAAAGACATTGCGGCATCAATTTTGTTATGGGTACAAGTAAATAGAGCATTGATCAGAAAAGGGGAAAAAAGAAACTAAATAGACCAAGCTCGGCCAATTCATATGATGTACGTAAACATCAATGTCATTTTTTTTTTAATTTTATTTTTATTTTTATGGGTAGGGTGCAATTAAACATCAACATCTTAAAATTTGTTTCCTTTATATTCTTGGTTGGAAAAAGATTAGGAATTCGATCGGTCACTCAGACTTTCAGAAGAGACTAGTTCACATGCCTGGGGAACTATATAACTACGTACGTGCATCGATATTGTTCAATATTAGTGAAATTTCACAGCTCTTAATTTTTCATGCTATGAAGGCAGTCGAGAGATGAGAGAGTATAGATGCTGTCAGTCTTTAGAAGATAATAATTACAACCCAGGAAGGCAGAAAGTTCTCCATCTTTGCAACATCTTAATTGCCTGGATATTAATATCAGAACCAGTAATTAGTGAAGGAAAACAATTGGAATTGCAAGTAATTAATTAATTAAGTTGATGGGACGTTGTTTATGTAACTAGGAGAAAGACTTGTGGCCGACCCATAAACTTAGAGAGATTATTAGACCCAAAGATTATGAAGAAAGTGCCGAGTAAAAGACATGGAAAGGTTGTGAGCAACTAATAGCAGTAATACCAGGTCCATCCATCCATCCATCCATTCATGAAAAAAAACGAGCTAATACAAACCAACAATATTGAAATGTTGGGGGACGAGAAAACGACGTGCTTCCCACCTGCCCACGCGCACAAGACCCCACGAAACCCTAATTTCAATGACCTCCAAAAGAAGAGCTTATATTGCTCATTTTACTAGTACTAGCTAGTAGTATTAAAGTACATAGTCAAGGAGAACAAAGAAAAAGAAAAAAAAGGAACCTTTGGCTACCAGGCCGAGTCACAAGACAACCGCAAAGACAGAAAAAACAAAGAGCCAACTTTCAAAGTAAGAAATTATACAACAACCATTGTTGTCTTCAGACTTCGTTTCTTAATTTATACTGTGATGAATTTCCAACCTCTAATTAGTGAGCTTTTGTGTTATATTTCTTTCCCTTAATTTGTGTGCGTGCGTTAGCTTATTGATTGATTCTATGACGGGTTTTGCATCAGTTCTTTTTTCTTTCTATTAAGATCACTTCCTGGTTATGCGCGCCTCGCTTTACTTGATTCCATGAGAAATTGCATCTAATTCTCTCTTTACATAACCTCTCCCTAGCTACACCTCCTATTCTAATCATTCCTCCATCTCTCTCAGATGAAGACTGATCAGGATAGTAATTAACCAGCTAGCCTGTACAAGAAACCTATTGATTGCGGTAGCAAACCTTGTTTAAGTTTCTTGCTAAGCCTTGCTTTGACTTATTCAATTACGTCTTGTCTTCTCTTCTCCTAATTCGATCCTTTCTGTTACCTTAATTAGCAATCCTGGCTAATCCTTGGTGGACGGGGCAGGTTGCCCTGCCAGGCCTTGACCCTTCATCCAATTCACCTTTAAACAAGATTAATCGCGAACTCTCCATCAATGAAACCAGCAACAGAAGTGGTGGCAGGGGCGAAGAAGAAGAAGATGATGATGATGATGAGAGAGATACCGGCGATGAGCCTAAGGAGGGTGCTGTGGAGGTTGGTAACCGAAGACCTAGAGGCCGGCCTCCTGGATCAAAAAACAAGCCCAAACCGCCAATTTTTGTGACTCGGGACAGCCCCAATGCCCTCCGAAGTCATGTCATGGAAATTGCTGGTGGTGCTGATGTAGCTGAGAGTGTGGCACAGTTTGCTCGGAGACGTCAACGTGGTGTTTGTGTGCTTAGCGGCAGCGGCTCCGTGGCCAACGTAACCCTAAGACAACCGGCAGCACCCGGTGCTGTAGTGGCACTTCATGGTAGGTTTGAGATTTTGTCCCTAACTGGGGCTTTTTTGCCGGGACCAGCTCCACCTGGTTCTACTGGACTGACTGTATACCTAGCCGGTGGGCAAGGGCAGGTTGTAGGAGGAAGTGTGGTTGGATCACTGGTTGCAGCAGGACCGGTCATGGTCATTGCTGCAACATTTGCTAATGCCACTTATGAGAGATTACCATTAGAGGATGACGACGAAGCTGGAAGTGGTGGTCAGGGACAAATCCAAAGTGGAGCTAACAATTCCCCACCAGCGATCGGAAGCAGCGGACAACAAGCTGGATTGCCTGACCCCTCAGCGATGCCTATCTATAATCTGCCGCCAAATCTAATCCCAAATGGAGCTCATCAATTAGGGCATGATGCCTATGCTTGGGCTCATGCCAGGCCGCCTTACTAATAGTGGAGGTAGACCGGAGATTTTCATGATGATCAGTGTGATACTGCGTTGTACTAAAAGGTAGGCATTTAAATTGGAAGGAGAAGAAAAATACTAGAGTAGAGTTGTGAAGAGAAGAGATCATCATGCTTGTCAATGTATATTAAACTTGGCTTTCCTTTCCTTTCTGTTATGCAATAAAAAGATGATATCTGGCTTTTTAATTGTTTCCCATCTTCAAGTTTTTTATAGTTTTTTTCTACATCCGTTGTCCCCCATTTAAATTTATCTTGGGTTGGATATTGTTTCCTTATTTTATTCCAGTTTATAATATATATTTAGATCGATGCTCTTCTGAATTATAGCATATATACTTGATATGATGGATTAGACCTTGGAGACATGTAGAAAACTTGACATGGTTGGTAGACAGGCAAATCACATAAAGTTCTGGGATTTTGCTGCATAATCCTCCTCACCTTTTGCTCAGGCTCTTGCAGTACTCTCACTTTACTCGAAAGAGGAAATGGTGGATTTCAAGATGTGATTATATAATTTCATTTAGATTTGTGGTTCGAATACCGTTGAATTATCTCTTGAAATAGGTTTAGTGAAGTGACTCACTTAATAAGAATTGCATGGTGCCATTTTTAAAGGGTTTTTTCGCAAAATATATTGATAAACAGAAGGATGATCTTCATTGGCTATTGTGCAGAGAGAAATTGGTACAAATGAAAGGTTCATGATTAATATATGGAAAATAGAAACATTAAACAGAGGATTATACAACTATAACAAACAAAACGTAGAGAACAGAAATGACTTTGTTTTTGCAAAAAAAAAAAATAAAAAAAGAAAGAAAGAAAGAGGAAAAAAAAGGATTCTATGATGATATCCAGGCTCCATGTAACAGTATTTTACAAGCTTTTACTTTTTGTTAGTTTAGTAAAGCAGGTGGCTCCATTTCATTTCTTTATTCTTGCCTTATATAGTCAATAAAACTGTATAGCAAGAACTAGTTTATTGCTCTAACACACAAGCCAAGGCAATTTAGATAGAGAAACGGGTATGCTTTGAGAGACTGGAACATGAAGTCACTGGATATTGTGGGGGGGGGGGGGGATTTTAGAAAAAGGAAATGGTTTCTGAAACTTTTTTCAAGCTGGAGGAAAATCTTATTCCTGGTCAAGCTAAAATCGACAGATATGGAAATAAAAAACATGGCATAGAGATGTTGAATTGGAGCACTTTCAGATTAGAACAAAAAAACTATGAATGAATGAATTATTAAAGTTCAGATGACTTAATTTCTCTGTCAATTTCCCCTAATAAATGCTCTAATACAATGAATACAACTCCCATGAGGGCATGCTATAGCCCCACATGTTCGCCCAAGCCAAAGCAGCCTCCTCCATTTGCAGCATGGCGCTTCTCTCTCCTTGTCCCTCCGACCCACGTGTAATGGTGATACTCTCTCTCCGTGAGCAAGATCTGTCTGGAAATTTTCCTTGAATGACAAATGAAGATCTGTCTATGACCAAGAAGAATAGTTTTTAAAGACTAGGCGACTCTTTGTCCGATATTTAATATTTCGCTGTCTTTGGGATTAAAGTTTTTTCTTTTTCCCATGTTAAACATGGATGTACAAATAAGCTGACAATAAAATCGAGAGATCTCATTATATTTATATCAGAATTAAAATTTAGAGTGCCTCGAGAGATTAAGCTTTATTATACATAATTGCTGGTCCGAACATCGTTTATATAAAAATTGCTAAGATTTACATCGCATATGAACATCAAACGAAAATTGATAAATATTGGTATCTGTGATAATTAATCGGATGCTTTCTGATTTATTTTCGTAGCAACATCCCTGTAATCTAGACTTTTACTTAACATATTAACTCAAAAAACAGCACTTCCGAAAACCTATTAATTATGGCGATGATTTTTCAGAAGCTCAATTAACTTGACGTCAGGGTTCTGTGGAAACCATAGAATCAATGCTCCATGTCTGGATTATCCACAATGGCCATCCCCTTCACACAGGTTGACTTATCTATCTTCAATGTATTTGACCAGTCATTGATTTAATTACTCAGTCCAACACAGGCTTATGGCAGAACATAGAACGATATTTATTTGCAATTTGAATGATGCACAGGTGCAATATTTTAATCTAGTAAAAGATCAAACAATTTGAATTACGTACGCCATGAAAATAAAATGTATTTTTTTTTGTTTTTCTTCAAAAAAAAGGAAAACTGACATCGATATTTACATATATACAAACAATTTTTCTTTTTAGAAAAAGATATTTATGGTAGAACAGATCTTGCAAGTTGCAAGAAAAGGCCCAAATCGATTACGTCAAGAGTATAGTTGAAAAGATCAATTTTCTCCTGTAGATTTTGAATTATGATCGTTGATCTATGAAAGTTTTAAATATTATTCAGAGATGGTAGCTATGCAGCTTCAAAACTGTTTTTCTGTAGGGTTAGAAAAATTATATGTATATTAGTATGCACGAGTCGAATAAGACGGAAAAAATGAAAAAGAAAACAGAATATATTGCTTTCACTATCAAAATAGGGCCAGAAACTTAAAAGGCAGAAAAAGGGAGAAAAATCGGCTTAGCTATTTTCACTTAACCCCATCCACTACTTTCTGCTTTCATCTTTCATCATCTCCAAGGGATGCAATTCAAGAAAGGATCTCAACTTTCTTCTCGCCACTTATTGTCATTGAAAAAAGGATGCGAGAAGTATGAAAATTATTTTGTCTCAATATAATTTTATTCTTTATATATACATATATATGCGCTTCCCTAAGCTTCCAATCATTTTGACCTACCAAAAAAAAGATAGAAGATAATTTCCTTTCTTATTATTTGCTTTGAAGTTGGCCTTATGAAGTACAAATCCCAACATTTTCATTGACTTGGGTTTTGGCATACACAATTTTCATATTAAAAAATTTGAGCAAACTACTACCACATAATTGGGTCCATCTGTGCTTGCTTAAAGTAGAGTTTTCCTATATCATATTACACACACACACACCCCATCACACTTGGGCATATATTCTTTTGATCCCTGTGCTACTTCTTACTCAATACGTTAATTATGGAGTAACAAGTTTCTTGGAATGCATAACATAGCTAGGTTTTTCTTTTTCCTCATAATTAAAGAGTGCTAATAGTGAATACTTCAAGCACTGATCTATGAATGGTGTGTTTGGAAACGCGGTTTACACCGTGTTCTTGAAAACTTTTAATTTTTTTTGTTTAAAATAATTTTTTTATATATTTTCAGATAGTTTTGATGTGTTGATGTCAAAAATAATTTTTAAAAAATAAAAAACTTCATTTTAATATATTTCTAAACGAAAAACACTTCAAATCGTCACCGCTAGATAGTACGTGATATGACATTGATGTGATAATTTTATAATTGTTTCCTTAATGACATGTTAGAATAAGAAAATCATGAATCAAATTCAAAAGAGTTATTTAGAAAAGAAAAACGATCGGTATATATCTTGTGGATATCAAGATGTTAATATTTAGTTTAAATTTGTGCTTAATTAGATGAATTAAGTTAAAAAAAAAATGCCCTATCTAGTGCTATACCAAATATCTCTAACCTTACATAAAGTTAAACAAAACTTTTACATTCTAACAAATTAATTGACCCTTTCAAAATCCTACCACTTAACTTCAAGTTTAGTGGCGTTTCCCATGATTTAACTTTTAAAAATAACCACCTACCCATAGATCACATACAAAAGTATTCACGATATATTTATATATAAATGATTTTCTTCTTCCTACACGCAAAGGATCTTATTGAGCTGTAGAAACATGGAGGACCCTCTTCACATGGATTCACGTGTCGTCATTAATAAATCTTGATTTAAAAATTATTAGCATGCAATTGCATACTTACTCCATTCCAAAGCTAAAGTCGAAGTGTTTATTTTGTTCAATAATTACTATGGCTCTCATCTTATACAGTACTTGTAAAAACAAATATATTCTCCTCTTGTTCCAATTGCCTTTCCAAGTGTTGGCACTCTGCAACTTGCATTTGCTGCTACTGAGCTATCATTGAGACAGTGAGAAGCTATTTAATCTAACATTATTTTGAAAGGGAATCCACTTGCTCGACATTAATGAAATGTAGACCACCCATTAATCAAAGCCAGATTATTTTATATTAGAGTGATACAGTAAATTTAAATAAATTATATAGTGGGGTAGCAGTGGACATCATCCAAGGGAAATCCAGGAACATGTTAGCTTTTCTTTCAAGTCCATGTTGATGCTGAAATTCAATCGTGCTGTTCCTTAATTTGTCGTGGAATACACGTCATCATCTTCGATCCAACGAAGCTGCTGGCTTTAACATTATTTTTCAAAAATCAATCAATCTCATCAGACTTCCTTTCTTGAGAGTGAAAAGCCATCTTTGCTGCGAAGAAGATGAGTGGGTTGAAATTAATAAGGGGTTTTTTTTAGGCAGAAAGTGCCAGCAATTTAAACAAAACCCTAAAATGTGCCTTCAAGTGCATCTTCGTCTCGAAGTTGGTGCGCATACCTACACAGTAGTGCTGGTCAGATCT
>Ga0325410_1005556_pt1 | contig 13921 bp, 9 predicted proteins | sample PopdelMetagenome_16_FD_206182 | JGI IMG/M metagenome (GOLD analysis project Ga0325410, IMG submission 206182) | Populus deltoides microbial communities from Bellville, Georgia, United States - Xylem-PdIQD-R3 | ecosystem: Host-associated > Plants > Phyllosphere > Stem > Wood/Secondary xylem... | reverse complement strand
GCTTTAACAATTGAAACAACAAATTGCAAAGCTCTTTTAGTTTTTCTTAATAATTTTATTATTTATTTAAAACCACTAATTAAATTTAAATTTACTAATATAACATTTTTCTATTCCAAAATAAATCTATTTAAAAAAAAATATATGATAGCATGAACCCTTCATTTTTTTATGGTTTCAATTTAACTTTCTCCTTCTACATATCTTTTAGGATTATTTTTTTATCAACAAAAAGATTAGTTTTGTTGTTATTAAATAATAATATCTTTAACGACAAATGAAGAAAATGGAAGCAAGAAAATAAAATATTTTAAAAATAAAGATTTTTTAGTCACCCACCACACCACACATTCAAATTGAAATTAAAAAAAAAAAGTTAAAGAAAACTTAAATATTGAAAATAAAATAAAATGAACAAAGTATTGAGAAAAATGTTAGAAATATAGAAAGTTCAAAGATTTATGAAAACATTTTAAGAAATTATTTATAGAAAAAATAATTTTGTAATAAGGGTAAAAGGTTTCATTAAGTATATAAGGATATTTGAGATATTAAAAATAATATTAGCACTTATTTAGTTAGACATAAAATGCAGTTATTAAAGAGATTGATTTTATTTGGAAAGGATATTATTGGGCTTAAGTCGAGGAGCTTTAGTGCTCCTTAACAATGGTCTAGAATCTAATATTTAAAATATTATTGAAAAGAGTGAGAAATAAAAATTATTTGATTGTGTATTTTAATGTAAGGAGTGGGTGAGAGAAATTAAAAAAAATAAAACTAGAGAGGTTAAATTCGAAGTGTGGTTAAAATTAGAACCTCAAAAGTGAATTATTATATATTTTAATGCTCTTTTAGCTTTTAGTTTCCAACTAATTAGATCATTGTGGATTACGAGTTTTAAATGTAAAAGAATTATCAAGATGTTGATGACATGTATTTTTAGTAAAAATAAAAATTATAATCATGAATTTAAAATATGAAGCATATTGAATAATATTTTTTAAAAACAATATTGAGTCATTGCTATATTAGACGATATTTGTTTTAGATTGAGATAGTAATATATTGGATAAATTAAGATCAATCTGTGTTAACTTGTTAAACCCACGATCCGAGTTATGTGACTATGATAATTCTATAAAAAATAATTAAAATAAATGATAAAGTTCAATTCTCAACCAATCCATGTTGAAAAATGAAATTGAAAAAACAATTTCCAGTTAAAAAAAGAACAAAAAAAGACCTAGATGAACTTCCAAACTCGCGGTCCGAATCATGCACCTCACTAAGTTTAATAACTTTTTTTTCTAAAATTATATTTATTTATTTATACAGCAACAAAAATAGACACTCACAAATTATGCAACAATCAAATATCGGGACATTTGTCCAATATTGCGATAATTCTATAGAACATAAATCAAAACAGGTCATGAAGATCAATTCAAAATCAATCAAATATTGAAGGATTAAAATAAAATAAAAAAAGCATAGAGAAATCAATAAAAACCCAACGTTAAAGAATGAAATTAAAAAAAAAACAACAAAAAACAAAGAATAAGAACAACAGATTAGGCGCGCGGCCCTTAGTGACCTAAAACACCTCATTAGAACTTTTCTTATTGAATGGAACTCGTTGACATCAAAATCGACTTTTTTCATGGTCAAAATCAGTGTCAACCAATAATTTTCTCTCTCTTCAACTAAAACCAAATGACTCTTTCTCTACTATCTCAAATTCAAGGACTGAAAAATAAGAAAAATAGAGTTTTGAACCAAAATTAAAATTTTAAAAATCAAAGGGACTAAAAATGTTATAAATAGCCACTTAGTTTTCTCATGTTTTTCACTTTAGTTTTTTTATCTTTTAATCCTACTCTTTCTTAATAAATTTGTAGTCATGGCAACTAAATTGGAAAAAAAATACAATTGTTGAGAAAAAAAGTTTCATAACCAAAAAAAATAAAAAATAACACTGCTTTAATCCGTGGGTGATCACTCAAATTTGCATGATAAAAGCGCCACAAGTTTTTGTTTCAATTAAATCAAATTTGCGAAAAACCTTTTTAAGAGAACACACCCAACAGTCAATAGATCAGCATGTTGATTATTTTACTGTTTTGCACTTTCAGCTATGCACTCCACAAGATTTTGTGCATTGATACACCTACCAGAGTTCTGTCTCTTAAGAAACAGTAATGTTTGCAGAGCAAAGTTTTTAAACTCGGTCCGGTCCAAGCTCCGGATTCCGGGTTTTGACCGGGTCACCGGGTCACACCGGGTTATGGATTATGCTATTTTTTTATCAACCCGGCCCGGTTCCAGCCCCGGATCGGCCGGGTCCCGGGTCGATCCACCGGGCCAGGCCGGGTTTTAAAACACTGCTGCAAAGCATAAGCATTGGAGATTCGACTATAAAATGGGCAACACGTTGCTCACATAACTGGAAGCAGGTGAGCCAATTTATTGAAGTTGGCATCTACATGTGTGGCTTAAGAAATGATTTCACTGTAGCTTTTGTTCATCTGTTTTCTTCATCCTCAAAATCATTTTCTCGGGACTTCTCTTTCCCAACTACATTGAAATATATATATATATATATATATATAAAGAAACAGACGATAGAAAAGAAAAGATGGCCATCTGAGAGGACATAGAGAATGGTCATGATGGCGCACCCGAAGATGTAAGCCAACCACTCATGCCCGTGAATTTACTTGGTGAAGAAGGATCCGCCGGCACTCAGTATAGCTGCAATACTCGTATTGCTAGGATGGTTTACCTCAGCACACTTGTTGCAGTTTGTGGTTCTTTTGTAGTTGGATTTGTTAAACGTAATTTGTAATTCTCAATGTCTTTTATTGTTAGCTTTTATGGCTCTTGTTCTTTTGGTTTTCCCTAGATTGTGGAATTCTATGTGTTCCTAGATTTCATGAATTCAACTCTTGTTATTTAGGCCTGTATTGATTTGTAGCTCTACCAATCTTCTTTCTTCTCTGTTTCCACAATTTATTTCCAGCAGCTGTGGTATCAGATCAAGGTTTCTTCTATATGGTTTCTTCTTCTAGCATTTCTACCTTCTTCTATACAACTACGTAGATTCCTATCTTCGATGGAGAACATTACAAATACTAAAGTTCTCAGATAGAGACTATCTTCATTTCTCAAGACTTAGTTGATGAGGAGTTTGCAGAAGCACCGTAGAAAAGATCTTCTGGTTTCTGGTCAGAAGAAGACGCAAAGGAATACAAGCAAAATGTGTAGAGAAATGCAACTGCTTTGAAAATAATATAGCAGGGAGTAAGCAAATCTATCTATCCCAGGGTCTTCTCAATTAAGAAGGCAAGAGAAGCATAGGAGATACTGAGAAATGAATTCCAAGGCTCTCATAAAGACATTTCCATTCGGCTGCAAAATTTATGGAGAGAATTTGAAAATCTTACAATGAAGGATAATGAGTTGATTAAAGATTTCTCTTCTAGAACTACTGAAATTATCAATTAAATCAAAACTTGTGGGGACAATGTTTCTGATAAAAGAGTTGCAGAGAAGATTCTCAGAGGTTTACCATAAAAAATTGAACATATAGTTGTTGTTATTGAAGAAACAAAAGATCTGTCAAGACTTTCAGTTCATGAATTGATGGGATCTCTTGAAGCATATGAACAAAGAGTGAACCAGTATAGTAAGCAACCAATAGAGTAGGCCTTCCATATCAAAGCCAATTTTTCTGATAGGAGGGGAACAAGTTTTCATCATGATTAGAAAGGAGGATGGATGTTTTTCAAAAGAGACTCATATGGAAGAGCAGGTGAAAGTCAGAATCGCAGCAGAGGCAGAAGTAGGAGTAGAGGAAGAGCGAATTTCCAACCAAGAGTAGGCAGCAATTCCTATTGCTCTATTTGCAAGAGAACTAGTCATGAAACTCGAATTGTTTCTTCAAGTGCACCTGAAATTCCACTCATTCTGACAGAAACTACTGGCACAGAAACAAGGCAAATGGTAGTGGAGAGAACAATGCAGCAATTTTTTCAAACAAAGAAGATTAACTATTCTATTCCTGCATGAATATAGAACACAAAGAAAAAGAAATTTGGTATCTTGATAGTGGTTGTAGTCATCATATTATTGGTGATCGCTCAAGCTTTGAAACTCTTGATGAAGAGTTTCCTTCTCATGTTGAACTTGGCGACAACAAAAGGGTGGAGATAAAAGGAAGAGGTGATGTTGCAATCCACTCAAATGAAGGTAATAAAAAATGCATTCATAATGTGTTTTATTCTCCTAACATTGGTCAGAGTCTATTAAGTGTGGGACAAATGATGAAAAAAGGTTATAAATTGATTTTTGACAATGCTCAATATAAGATTTATAATATGAAGACAAATCAGAAAGTAGCAGTAGTCAAGATGAGTTCTAATAATATATGTCCCTTTAACATGAAATCACTTCATAATGTTGCTATGAGAAGTGAGCATATTGATGATTCTCAACTTTTACATTTAAGATATAAGCACTTAAATTTTAATGGCTTGCAGCTTCTATAAAAGAAGAATCTAGTTTCTGGTCTGCCTTCAATCTAGAACCACGTTGGGATTTGTGAAGGATGTGTGTATGGAAAAGTACATCATTTTCCTTTTTCAAATACTGCTTGGAGAGCCAAAGCACCACTTGAATTAGTTCATGCAGATATTTGTGGCCCTACACGAACTCCATCTCTGAATAATAAGAGATATTTCTTACTCTTTGTTGATGATTACTCCAAAATGATTTGGATCTATTTTCTTAATAACAAATCAGATGCTTTCTCTGTTTTTTTGCAATTCAAAGCTCTTGCAGAAAAGCAAAGTGGGTGTCAAATAAAGACTCTAAGGACAGACCATGAGAGAATTTATATACAAACCTTTTCTTGATTACTACAAAGTGAATGACATTCAAAGGCAACTTACAGTCAGGCATACTCCTCAACAGAATGGAGTTGCAGAAAGGAAGAATAGAACTATTGAAGAAATAGCAAGAAGCATGCTAAAAGGAAAAGGACTTCCTAACAAATTTTTGGCAAAAGTTTTCAACACTGCAGCTTACATTCTTAATAGATCTCCAACAAAGACAGTCAAAAATCAAACTCCATTTAAAGCCTAGCACAAGAGAAAGTCTGATGTCAGCCATCTTAAAGTTTTTGGGAGCATTGTTAATGCTCTTATTCCTTCTCAAAGCAGAGACAAGTTTGATAAGAAAGGGGAAAAACTTATCTTTGTTGGCTATAGTGATGAATCAAAAGGCTTTCGATTTTTCAATCCTAAAAAGGATCAATTACTGTTGTACAGAGATGTTATCTTTGATGAATCTACTGTTTGGAAATGGGAAGATTCAGTCAATCCTGAAAAGACAATACTGAAGTTACTTCAAGCTCCAAAGCAGCTTGATGCTTCCAACTCTCAAATCAGAACTGGTTCAAGCTTGCAAAATGAAGGAAGCTCATCGAGTTCCATTGATGAATCAGTATCAGAAACTCCTCCCAAGAGAGTTCGTTCATTAACTGACATTTACAATTCTTGTCATGTTGCTTTCTTTTCATAAGAGCCTTAGAATTTTAAATAAGCAGTAAGAAATGAAGAATGGAGGAAAGCAATGAATGAAGAAATGACAAGTATCAAAAAGAATCAGACTTGGAAGTTAGTTGATTTGCTAAAAGAAAAGAAGGTAGTGGGATTAAAATGGGTATTCAAGATCAAATACAATGAAGATGACAGTATTCAGAAGCACAAGGCTAAAATTGCTGCTAAAGGCTACTTTCAGCAGCCTAGAGTTTATTTTACAGAAACCTTTGCACCTGTTGCAAGAATGAAAACTATTAGAATAGTTCTTGCCTTATTTGCACAACTTTAGTTGCAAGTGTTTCAACTTAATGTTAAGTCAATGTTTCTTAATGGCGATTTAGGAGAAGAAGTTTATGTCCAACAGCTTCTGAGATATGAATTAAAAGGAGAAGAAGATAAAGTTTATAGACTTTATAAGGCCCTTTTATGGGTTAAAACAGGCTCCAAGAGCGTTGAACCATAAAATTGATCTTTATTTTCATCAAAATGGTTTCAGCAAAAGTCCATCTAAACCATCTCTCTATATAAAGAAGAAGGGAGAAGATTTTCTAATAGTTTATCTCTATGTTGATGATCTAATTTATATAGGAACAAGTACGGATATGGTTGCAGAATTCAAGGCTGCTATGATGAAAGAATTTGAAATGTTAGATCTTGGCTTAATGAGATAGAATTCAAGGCTGCTATGATGAAAGAATTTGAAATGTCAGATCTTGGCTTAATGAGATATTTTCTTGACATTCAAGTGAAGCAATCTCCAAGGAAAATCTTTATTTCACAAGAAAAATATGTTACAAATCTCTTAAAGAAGTTCAACATGATAGAGTGTAAACCAATAGCATCTTTAATATCAGCAAATGAGAAATTACATCAGGATGATGGTGCGGCTAAGATTGATGCAAAGTATTTCAGAAGTCTTGTTGGATCCTTAATCTACCTTACAAATTCAAGACCTAATATACTTTTTTCTATTAGTATTATCTCCAGATTTATGGAGAATCCTAGTAGTCTTCATCTTGCAGCAGCAAAGAGGATCTCGATCTTCAAGGAACTAAAAATCATGGAATCCTGTATAAGCAATGAGATGAAAATAGATTGATTGGCTATTCCGATAGTAATTGGGTAAGAAGTTATGATGATAGGAAGAGTACAACTAATTATGTTTTCTGTTTTGGATCAAATATAATCTCTTGATGTTCAAAGAAATAAAATTCTATAGCTTTATCTTTTGCAGAGGTAGAATGCATTGCGACAAATAAAGTCGTTTGTTAGTTAGTATGATTAACAAGAATTCTTCGTGATTTGGAGCAAAATATTCTTGATTCTACCTCTAATACTATATGATAATATGTCAGCAATTGCAATGATTAAGAATCCGATTTTTCATGCAAAATCAAAACACGTAGAGTTAGGCATCATTTCATTAAAGACATGGTCAACAAGAAAGAGATTCAATCAGAGTTTATCAACGTTTATGATCAACCTGCAGATGTCTTCACCAAAATTGTTCCAGTTGAGAAGTTTCAGCAATTCAAGGAGTTTTTGAAGATTACAAATAAAAAGGGAGTATTAAATGTAATTTGTAATTCTCAATGTCTTTTATTGTTACCTTTCATGGCTCTTGCTCTTTTGGTTTTCACTAGATTGTGAAAGTCTAAGTGCCTGCTCCTCCTTTCCTTTTCAATTGCAAAAACGCATATTAACCAGAAGTTCAAAATCGTGGGATTATGACTACTGACAAGTAGATGTTACTTGCGAATTCAGTCTGGCTATTCATCACCAACTCAAAATGCTGTCAGGGAAGATCTCTCTCTTTCCATAGCAGAGGTGAGTCAATGAATGGTCTCTTTTTTATTAGACACTGTCTTTTTGTTCTTTTTGATAAATCGAAGAGATTTTATTAACTGTGGGGTAGAAAATGTACAGCTAACCTTCACAATGAGAATGACGCAAAAAACAATGAACCAAAAACTGATTAAAACTAAGGATCCCAGCAGCAAACTAGAAATTGCAGAGTTGGATAATAATGTAGAACGCTAAGCATATAACATAATTAACGTAATTTTTATTTAAATAAACAACAAAAGATGCATGCATTAAACTAGTACGCACAAAATACAGAAACAAAGTAATTGGTATATAAACATATCAATTTGCGGAATCAACATAAGTATAAAACAAAAACACAATTTATGACAATGTATAGAGTGTACTTTCTTATTAATGAATTTAGGACCAACAAAAGGCAATAGGATCAACCAACGTTGTTATCAAGGATTTGGCTAACACCGATAAAAATATTAATTTAAAATTTTATTTTTTAATATTTATTTTAATAAAGATTGGATATTAAAATTTTTCTAGGCTGTTTATATATCTAAAACAAAATTAAAAAATAATAAAAATATTCTAAACTAAATAAAAAAAATTTAAATCAATTAGAAAAATATAACAAAAGCAATCCAATGATTTTTAGGTTTAATTTAGGTGTCTTAACAATCTCAAATTACTATAAAAATCAGACCTTATAATGAGTAGAGTAGGGCCTCTATAATTTCTATGAGAAATTTTAGCTTAATTTAATAATTAAATAAAAATTTATATCCATTATCATAAGGCTGCAATTTGACCAAAATCTCTTACATTAGTCTCTTCGTATTTTAAAAAGAACCTGTCCTTGAATTCAAATTGTAATCAAGGCTCCCCAACGCTACTAACCTAGTGACCATCGGCAAACTCGCTTACATTGTGTTAAGAAATCTAAAAAAACAAAAAATAAATCCATGAAAGAAATGAAAGAAGCAGCATAAGGTCGAGGATGGTAGGTGGTTAGGGGCGTAGAAAATAATGAGATCGAGTAGGCGTAGTATAGAAAGGCAGAACTGTAGAAGCAATGGAGTTACATGACATTACTGAAAGTAATGGATCCGTAAGAGACTCCGATTAAGACCCCTGACAAAACTAAGCAAGGATAAAATTAAACCCACAGAATTGATTACTTGGATACATTCTTCAATGCAGAAAATTCTTGCTTTTCACACAGAATTTTCTGTTGATCCAGTAATCAATTCTTTATTTGCTTCAGCTACAAGACCCAGATGCTCTCCTAGTTTCATGTTTCCAAAGCTCCAGCAGTGATATGACTTTATTTTCTGTATCATTGCATATAGAATATCCTTTGACCCTCAACATCTCTGGAATGCTAAATTACAAGAAGAAACCACTGAATTTTGTTGCTGATAGCGTTGAGTGATTTCAGAATCTTCAACCTCCCACACAGCATAGGAAGCATTTAAGAACAGCTTCAGGGTAAAAATGGATGCTACACTGCCACCCTTTCTGTTTTACTGGCTTCTATCTTCCTCTCTCTCCTTCTCTTCAATCCAATTAGAGGGACGTGAAGATGTTGCTTTGAAACGTAGGGCTGAAAGTAATATGAATGGTGAAAAAGATGCCTAAATGTGAGATTTAAGCATGTCTCTCCTAAATAAGTAACGAGTCACTGTTTGGAACTTGTCAAATTAGAAATAGTTAGCATATTAGAACATGATCCTGGAGTCACCATAACAAATCAAAGGATCTGTACCAACAACAATTTGGAAACAATTAAAGCCATTATGAATGATGTAAAAGAGGGACTGCATCACAGAACAATCACGTATATTTTCAGGAATATGACAAGTTTAAAGGTTTATACATTAAAATTTAATCACTGTTGGCAACACTTTACTATGTTTACGATGACGGAGAAAAATGGAATAATAAATGACTATGAAACAAAAATATTATTTCCATGGAAAAAGAATTATACACGAGTTAAGAGCAATTGCAGAAAACCAACTCTTAGGATAATGTACAAGGTATATTTGGGGTTTTTGTAAACAAAACAAGATCCTGTTATACAACGCAACTTCAAATGTAGGAAGTCAATCCTAAGGTTTTTAGCTTCGATACTGATTTATTGATTTCTGAGTATGCATGCAGTATTCTTATTTTGGTTCCACATTGACAATTGGAGCAATGATCGGTGCAATCACATGTGGACCGATTGCTGATTACTTTGGTCGGAAAGTGGTAAGAAAATTTCTAGTTTTGGAACGTATCATGATCATCCAGTAAAAGAAAAAAGATATTGTGAATCTCAGTTCTTTCTCGCTACACTTTTGAGGGATTTAGCTCTTGCATATTTTTTTCTGGAGAACATTCATCTGATAAGACCGTATTCATGTGGAATGCAGGCAATGAGATTTTCTAGTACCTTCTGTGTTGCAGGATGGCTTGCCATTTACTTAGCTAAGGTTTGTGTCAGCTAAATATGCATACCAAAACGATCTATACAACGCAATGATTATAACTTTTACTCTGTCATGGTTAATACGAAAGGGTGTTTTTGCATTGGACATTGGAAGATTGGCAACAGGATACGGAATGGGGGTGCCTTGTCCTACGTGGTACGTACATTACATTCTTCTTCTAGCATTTGATTAAAGTAAAACTTGTTGCTGATGATATTAATGTCATTGACAAGGTACCCGTTTTTATAGCAGAAATTGCACCCAAAAACCTTAGAGGAACATTAACAGCTTTGACTCAGGTAAATATTGCACAGGACGAAGTTGCAGAAACACTATGTTTTCGTAGTTAAATTTGATTTCATCTTTCTGAATCAAAGAAAGAAAAAATAGATAGTGCAGATCATCCATAATTATTAATTATACGTAAGGATCACAACTCGTTACATTATGGTTTCTTGCAGCTCATTGGTGCTACTGGAGTGTCTGGTGCATTCATAATAGGGACAGTACTGAGATGGAGGATTTTGGCATTGACGGGTTAGATTCCTCTGTCCATTTGTATATTCAATTATCAAAATTAACAAAACTATAGCAAATGGTAGTAAGATAGGGAGCTTAATTACTTCTGAAGTCTTGCAGGGCTTAAATTCTGCTTGTTGGCATGTTTCTCATTCCAGATCAGTCCCCTAGATGGCTGGTAAGCAGCAACATGTATACGTAAATAATAACTACGAATAAAGTAGATGTATGAAACACTATCTGATGAATGCAAGCAAAGAAGGGACGTGAAAAAGAGTTTGAAACCGCATTACAGAAACTTCACATATTGAAAGCTATGCGCTTTCTTTGCATTCTAGGTTTCTGCATCAGGATTGGTCCTTGCCTGCATGATAACAGGGGTTTCATTCTATCCGTAGGTTATAGTCAAACTCCTCATATATATATACCTCTCAAATCACAGTCATGATACTGCCTTTTCCAAATATTAAAATATTTAGAGATGCATTGCGTGAAACAGGTTAATGAAGTAGCACTCAAGGCAGTTCCTATACTCGCTGTAATTGGCGTATTGGTAAGACAACAATTTTTTCTCAAACTATATCAATGTTAACATGGATTGATCTTCCTTAAAAAAATATAACAACAGAACATCCAATCCCCATGTTAACTCTGACAATTACTCTTTGAATTTAGCTATATATAGGAACGTTTTCAGCAGGTTTGGGTCCAATTCCTTGGGTTTTGATATCAGACATGGGCAGTCTCCTTCACCTTCAACTTCCTTATGTCCTCGAGCTCCTATGGTAAACAAATCTAAAACTTTATCTGGTTAGAAGTAATTTGAAATCCAACTACAAAGGGGGAAATCAAATAGTAAAATTAAGCTGGGGAGGGGGGGGGGGAGATTGGGGAAATCTAAAGAAGATGTATGGCAAGCTGAAATCTGAGTTTCAAGTTCTTTTCAGGTACATATATTCTTTATGCTGCGATCAATGTAATTACCATAGCGTTTGTGTCATTGCTGGTGCAGAAACAAAAGGGAGAACCCTGGAACAAATTCAAGCAGCCATGCAATAATGCTTAGAGCTGAAAACAAAACATGCTATCTCAATGAATATATTAACTGATGATCGTTTTCTTTGTTTTTCAAGGTCGGAGCGTATTGATTTGGTGAGTTTAGTTCTTGTTTGAAAAGCTTATGTTCCAATGAATGGAGAAATTTCGTGCTGCCCATTGCGGCTCAATACATGGCAGAGTAATACTAATTATTTTTTAAAATATATATATATTATAAGAGAAAATCTCAAAATATATACGAAATATTAGATCATCATCTAGATAGGATGCACTTGTAGTTCTTTCTGAACCAATGATCTTAAAGTTTTTTTTTTATAATTAATGTGAGTGTCTGGACCAGCTTTCGTGTACCTCAACTAATCTCATGGACCCTGAAGTTAACGACTATATAAGTCTCCAATAACTCTGAGGTTTGTAAAATTCAAACAAGTGATATTTAGAGAACAAATTTAAAATCTAACCAGTTGAGAAATTACTGGTAGTCAAAGTAATAGAGAAATTACTTCCGCACCGTGAACTACAAGAAATTTGTATTCATGCATTTATGTATTAGGGAACATCCCTTATGAAAGCAAAAACAAAAGAAAATATGAAGAAAAACTTAGATGATAAATGGTCTTGCAATCATAGTTTGCATTTGACTGAATCTACACACCCTTCTTTACTATAAGAATCAGACTGGGTGTTCTCGTGGTCTGATCTTTCTCATGAAGATGATTGCTGTGTGGATATCAAGGGATGGGATATGGATTTTATTTTATTCCTGAGATGCTATCGGGCTCTACTAGGCCCGGGAACTTGCTAGGCAAGTCTTGTACTAGGTTAAGTCCAATCAAACCCTAGTTGGGATGGCTTGACAAGCATGCATTTCGCAAATAAATGTTCATTTAATTTAATCAATGATGGTGTCGCTTCCGAATCCAGACCTAAATTTATAATATTATCTCCCTTTCCTCTTGTTTCTACTTCTTCTTTTTCTCAAATATAGAATATCATGAACATCTAAAAAGAATTTGAAATATATATTTAGAAATTAAAAATTTAAGCTTTTTTCAAATTAATTATTTGCAAAAATAGCCTTACCAATATCACTCACTTACAATGGAGATTGCATTAATCTAGCTGAAGTTCCTCATCACGTAGAAGAAAATATATCTCAGCATCCAAAAATAGTAATAAATTGTTGTTTTCTTATTTTTAAAATTTCTAAAAATAATAAATTAAGAACCGTGTATTGATAATAATTTATATTACTCACTTTGTCGACAGCAACGATGGTCGGATGATTCTTTATCCCGGGCTTGCTTCTTGGATCGATAATAAAAATAAAATAAAATCATGGAAGAAACATATATGATATTTAAAAAATTAATAAATTTGAGTAGGTACGTAAAAAGTCAAATCACGTGCCCAAAACAACTTTTGTCATCTACACATCAACAGCGACATCCTTGAAAAACGGTTCATTTATTGATTGGCTTATGGACATCAATAATAATAATTCATCGCCAAGATAAATTCACATCACAATTTACTTCAACAACGGCAGGAATCGATGAAGGTTGGTGCGATGAAAGCGGGTAGTGGTAGCGCATTATGACACGTGATGGTGTGTATGGCTATGAATATATATATATATATGTCTTTATTGTTTCTGCAAAAAACAAAAATCAGAAAAATATGATTTTTAAGGTTGGAATTTCAAGTTAATTTGTGCTTATTCTGATTTTGTGATTTAATTATATTTTATGAATTTTTTTATGCTTATGAATTATTTTAATAAATTAATATTAAAATTAAATTTTAAATAATAAAAAAATATTAATTTAATATATTTACAAGTAAAAAACAAATTAAAAACCGTAATTCTAAAATGACCATTAGAAGATTTGGTCCAGAATTTGATTTCTTCTTGGGTTGGTTTTTTTCAGAGAAATAAAACATTGCATTTTTTTTTTTTTTTGGATAAAAGGAGATCTGTTTCCATGGTGGTTCTAGGGTTGAAAATGGGCTGATTTACAAGACAAAGATAGAGGAGTGGTCGTCGATCTAGTGGTTGTGGGTGGTTTTCTTGATCGACAAAAAAAATTAATTGAAATTAAATTGACGCAGACACTTATATTAATAAAATAAACACATAATTTATACAATCATCGTATGATCTGGTAATTAACTTTTATATTATTTTCCCAATCAAATCAAAAGCTCACAGCGTCTTTGACTGGTAATCAAAAGACTAGTAGGAAATGTCTGTAGCAAGATCACACACGATGACACGTTCCAGTTACCCACAGGCCTGGACGACGGCATACAAGGAGGACATACGTGAAAATTAAGAATCACTGTTTTTTTGTATCCAACTACAATTCTTGGAACAGACATATGGTCAGATCCCTGGATATGTCTTTGATAAACCTCTCTCTATTACTTATTACTAATTAATTA
>Ga0325410_1005551_pt1 | contig 13927 bp, 13 predicted proteins | sample PopdelMetagenome_16_FD_206182 | JGI IMG/M metagenome (GOLD analysis project Ga0325410, IMG submission 206182) | Populus deltoides microbial communities from Bellville, Georgia, United States - Xylem-PdIQD-R3 | ecosystem: Host-associated > Plants > Phyllosphere > Stem > Wood/Secondary xylem... | reverse complement strand
TTCTATCTTGCATTAAAGTCTTTGACATTGCTCTTCTGGACCCTTTTTGACTTGAAACAGGACAACTTGGTCTCAAATGGTTTATTTTAAGACATTATTTCTTTGGACACTCGCTGGATCCTTCCTGTGGTGGTGTGTTCTTGTTAAGGATATACCATGTACTGATGGCCACTGTACTGTACGTCATGTTCCATTTGTCTTCGCAGTTGCAGATTGCTGAGGTAGAAAGGGGGCTCGAGTCGTTTTTACATGGAGACAGATTAGGGGTTTTACCATCATCTTGTCAGTAAACCTAAAACTTTGATTTATTATTATTAGATCCGTAAAATTAATTGAGTTATATTAAATTAATTTTTATATAATTAAAAATATTTTTTATTATAAAACATGTTAGCAACATTGAAATAGGTTTTTACATTAAACAATTTAATCTGATCAATAGTATAATCTAGTTATATTTACATATATTTAAAAACATTGAAATTTCATTACAGTAATGAATATTAAATATATTTTATATTTTGGTTCTCAAAATTTTTGAAAATACCATTAAAAAAAACTAAATCCCTTATTATTTTTCATAAAATGTTTTCTAGAAAGATTGTACGTAGTAAAAAGCGAGTGCGTGACCAAGTTTCTACATTTATGCCCGAACAAACCAAACCAGTAACGCGCACATGGATTCGGCGGAGACAGCCGCGTTTCCAGGAATCAACCTCAATCTGCCTTAAGAAATTCTACTAAAACCTTTTTGTCACTACACTGAAGTCCTCCTTTTGTGCGCTTACTATTCGCCGCTACTCGTTACAACCGCCGGTCCACCACCCCAACTTGATTTTCTTGTCTTTTTTTTCTTCAATCAAAAGAAAGATCATACAAATGAAATTTTCTTTTAGTTCATGAAATTCAGATCCCCATATATTTGATTTATTGGAAAAATTCATAGTAATTTTACAAACTAAGTCAATTAGTACATGGTATTTGTGATGTTAATGTTGGTCTGAATTTCATTAAATTATATACTTTAATTTGACTAGAACTATAATTTTTTTGGAGTGTAAATAATGTAATTTTTCTTTTGATAGAGAGATATGTGAACAATATACTAGTATCTATCAACGCAATTTTTTTACGGTTGAAAATAATAATAAATTGTACAATTCAACTCTAACTATATAAGTGCATTTAAAAGTTTAAAATTGTGGTGTAATGTGCTTTTTAAAATCAATTTTTATTTTAAAATACATGAAATAATTAATATTAAGTTCATTTAAATGTTGAATCTTATCACAACTCTCTTACATATTTAAATATAAGTAATCAAAATAGAAATCCAACAAAAAGATATGTTAAGAAATCAATTATTCAAAAAATATACAATATAAAAGAATAAGAATAATACATATGGATATGTGTAATCATATTCGGATTTCATCTTTGTCCGAGCGGGCACTGTTCCTTTAAGAATTTGTTTGCTCCGTTAGAAGCTGCAGCCTGCAGAAGCACAAGATTGGAATGCAGGGATGATAAATTAATCAACCTAAGAAACGTGCTTCATCTTCTAGCATTTCCTTTCCTTTTGGTATAATTGTCAACCATTTCTTGCAGGATTAACAGATTTGCTAAATATTGCAGGTTTTGCAAGCTGAGAAGCGCATAAGAATCTGGGGAAAGGCAGCCTGAGGCCCAGCAACTTATTTAGAACCCACGATGATTAATGATTGATTCATGTATATAATGTCGAAAGAATCATAGATGTTTGAGAATTGAATGATGTTGGGTATACGATCAAAGTCCCACATTGGCTAGAAGTGGGGAGGATCATGGGTATATAAGGATAGACAAATATCTCCATTGGTGTGAGACTTTTTGGGTATAGCCCAAGAGCAAATCCATAAGGGCTTAGACTCAAAGTGGACAATATCATACCAATATGGAGATAGGTGATGTCCATAGTCCTTACAAATGATTGGTGGTGGGAAAACAATTCCAAAGAAAGGTGTATCCCAGTGAGGAAATCAGAATCTTCTTCATATCTGCTCACATTAGAAGGCGAACCTTCTCCTGAAATTTATTAACCCATATATTTTCTAACTGAAAATGGTGTCCCTTCATCCTTTTCTTTGAAATTTCGTGTTAGTATTCTTTTGCCTTGAAAAAATAGTTGAAACCAGAATCATCTCCTATCCTCTAGTGCATATTCGAGGATTCTTTCTAGATCTTAGTGATAATATGAGTAACAGAGTAAGTATAAATCGAGATCTTTCTCTAAATTTATTTATTATTTTGATTCAAATTTAAGTTCCAAACAGCCTGTAAATTGATTAAAATTGGAGTCCTGATTCACAAACACAACACTTTGAATATATATATATATTTTTCCTTTAAAAATAAAATTTATCCATACCAAAAAATAAAAAAAATTATAGATAAATCAAAAACTCTTCAAATAATTTATGTAATTCTTGAAGTTTGAGCATCAAAATGTATTTTTTTCAAAACTTATAGCATCCCATTCATGTTTAGTGTATTTTTCATTTTACTTTTTTTTTTAATTTTATCTTTTCATTAAAAATCAAAATTAATTGATTTTTAATTAGAATTAAATTACCCAAAAAAATTTAATATTCAAATTAAAAAAACAAAAAATCTTGTCCACAGTAATAATATGAGTAACAGAGTAAGGATGAACAAGGCACACCTTCTAAATTTACACATGATTTGAGTTGATATGCAATGAAGCCTTTTTTTTTTTTTTTTTGGATACTTGAGGGGGCTAAAGGCCTAAAGCCCAAGCAAAACAAGAAGCCTGCATCCCATGCCTCTTTGATCTTTAACAAGCCGCTCCAAAATAAATAAAACTAGGAGCTTGATTGAAATAATAATAACAGTTTTGACAAAATTGAAGGAAAGTAAGTACTCCCATGAACCATATTGAAGGTATTGACATGGCAAGTGCATTTTGGCAAGGTTATATAAAGGTGTTTAAAAAAGCACGCCAATAACATAATATCTCCGAACAGGATAAACAAAGTCTTAACTGCCACTTCTCTTATCTTCAACTGAAACCCACAAACAGAGCTTCAAGTTTTCCATTAATGGATATTCTGAACCCCACAAAACCCCTTAGCTCATCTCTATTCAACACCCATTTTCGCAAACCCACTCTTCTCCTTAACTCCAAAATTCTTAAGCTCAAACCCCAAATTCACACTCTTTACAGCAACAACAACAAGAGAAGTGGACTTTCTGTAACCATTGTAACTTGTAGCAAGCTCAAAACATCTAAAGAGATCAAGGACAAGGACAAGGACAAGAACGCGTCCGGGAAGATTCTTCTATCGAATTCAGCTCCACCTGTTTTGTCAGAGGAGAGTGGTGGTGGTGGTAATGGAGAGAAAGTTCCAGTGAAGACAGGAACTGGAGCATTGGGGTTCTTGAAGAGGTTGCCTAGAAAGGTTTTGGCTGTTTTGTCTAATTTACCTTTGGCTATTGGCGAGATGTTCTCTATTGCTGTGCTAATGGCTCTAGGTATGTTAAAACCTCTGTTGGTGTTTCGTCTTGCTGTCTTCGGAAGGTTAATTGAAGTGTTAGTGTCAGAAATGAAATTTAAGTGCTAGAATTAGAGCATCATTGGTTGTCTTGAATTTGTTCATCAGGTGTATGCAATGTTTATGCAGGTACTCTTATTGATCAAGGGGAGGCTCCAGAATTCTATTTCCAAAAGTTCCCAGAAGAGAATCCTTTGTTAGGATTCTTCACTTGGAAGTGGGTTCTCACCCTCGGGTTCGATCACATGTATTCATCCCCTGTTTTCCTGGGAATGTTGGCTCTCTTAGGAGTATCTCTTATGGCCTGCACTTACACCACACAGATCCCCCTGGCTAAGGTTGCGAGAAGGTTTGATTTTTGGCATCTTGCTCTATTAAACTAGGAAAGAGGAAGTTTCCTGTTAACACTGCTTTGTTGTTAAATGCAGGTGGAATTACTTACATTCTGCTGATGCTATTCGTAAACAGGAATTTTCCGACAATTTGCCCAGGGCATCAGTTCAAGATTTGGGTGTTATTCTGATGGGATCTGGATATGAGGTTATGGAGTAGTTCAATTGTGTTGCATTTGTGAAATCTGTTTTATCCTGAGTTGCAACAAATTGAACAGTTATTTTGCCTGCAGATACTTCATCCTGAGTTGCTAACAATAGCAACCTTCATGTTATATTATCAGCTCCTCAAGCATTAGTACCTTATATATATGTTTTTGTGCTCACTATTCACAATTTAATTAACGTAGGTATTCTTGAAAGGACCCTCTCTGTATGCATTTAAGGGGCTGGCCGGTCGGTTTTCCCCTATTGGAGTACATTTAGCTATGCTGCTGATAATGGCAGGAGCAACTCTTAGTGCCACTGGGAGCTTTAGAGGCTCAGTTACAGTTCCACAAGGACTGAATTTTGTTGTAGGAGATGTACTGGGACCAAGTGGGTTTCTCTCAACTCCCACTGAAGCTTTCAATACCGAGGTTCATGTCAACAGATTCTACATGGACTACTATGATGGTGGTGATGTAGGTGTTGATTTTCTTTCACATCAGTGCCTATACATGCCTTTTCAGCTGTGCTTACTTGAATTTATATATGTGTTACATATTCTCTTATATGTTGTTTCTTCTTGTAGATCAAACAATTTCACACTGACCTGTCACTATTTGACCTTAATGGGAAGGAGGTTATGAGGAAAACAATTAGTGTAAATGACCCGTTACGTTATGGTGGGATCACTATGTACCAGACAGACTGGAGCATTTCCGCCTTGCAGGTACGCAAGGATGATGAAGGACCTTTCAATTTGGCTATGGCACCATTAAAAATCAGTGGAGACAATAAACTCTATGGAACCTTCTTACCAGTAGGGGATGTTAACTCTCCTAATGTCAAGGGAATGTATGTATTTCTCTTACTTATTTTCTAGTTCTTCTTCTTCTTCTTCTTCTTCTTCTTTGTATATACTTTTTACACAAGAATTTAGAGAATAAATACTGTTATTGTTCACTTGTATCTATAACTAACATTCAGTTTCTTAGTCAAATTTGCACTTTGCTGTGATTATGATAGTGTTTTAGTTTTTCCATATCTGAGAATTTTCGTATAGTTGATTAATTTTTAAACAAGTCTCGTGGTCATCAAGATGAATGGATAAAATTCTTGAGCTTGTTCACATGCTGCTGTTAGTGGTTGACAGTCCTCCAGAGTTATTTTGTTTGCTGAAATTAGTTCTGTGTTGTATGTTTGTGCATTGCCATTCAGCCCTTATGATGTTGATTTTCAGATCAATGCTTGCTCGTGATCTACAATCCATCGTCCTTTATGATCAAGAAGGGAAATTTGTTGGAGTGCGAAGACCCAACTCTAAGCTTCCGATTGACATAGATGGCATGAAAATTATTATTGAAGATGCAATTGGAAGCAGCGGTCTTGAATTAAAGGTCTAGACTCAAAAGTCTCGCTACAGCATGAATTTCTTTCAGTTGCGTGATAGTTACATGGAACTAAATCTTTTCTTTGTACAGACTGATCCGGGCGTGCCCGTTGTGTATGCTGGATTTGGTGCTCTAATGCTCACAACTTGCCTGAGTTACTTATCTCATTCGCAGGTGAGAATTATGTTCACATGTTGAGTCTATCTTACCATGTTTTCTGATGAATTATATAGGTGATTTTTGTTTAAACTTTGAAAGTTGTTTTTGAGATTGCTTATGCCTGATGGCAACATTTATGCCATGATGGAAGTTAATTGCAAGCTTTTGCGTTCATTTCGTTTCTTATTCCGGCAAATCGAAGATATGGGCTTTACAAGACGGAACAGCAGTGATTGTTGGAGGAAAGACTAACCGAGCAAAAGCTGAATTTCAATATGAGATAGATTTTTTGCTCGATAAGGTTCCAGAGATAGTTGAATCATCTCTTTCAAAGCAATCTGATGTTGCAAGCGGCTAGTTTTCGCAGCTCGAAATGAGATGAACACTTACAATGGGATTTACATGTGATTCTGAATTCTGAGGTAAAACCAAGATACCAATCCTCGAAATCCAGCATACACTCTATCTGTAAGCCCGAGCTTGTTCCATGGAGGTTAGCACTTTGCAGAGCCATGTATTATTCTTGTAAATGTATAGCTACAGGCATTATTATAGACGACACTACAGCGTGTGGCTGCTGGGGCCTGAACTCGAGGCCCTAGGGATTGTCCTTGATCACCCAGTTGCCTATCGACCATTTTTTGTAACAATGAAAGATAAATTTAAACTTCAGGGGCATTTAATCGAATACATGCAGTAATTTTTCTCACTCGCTTCGATTATATTTTTTCCAACTTTATTATAGTGGTGTGCTTTCGCATTTCCTATTTTCCCACTTATTTGCCTCGTCGCAACCTCTTCCTGGTTTGACACTCGGCATTGTTTTACTACTGCAACCTCTATATTGATATTGTGAGCTCAACTCAAGAACTCAAGTGCTCGAAAGGATATTACATGGATATTTTGGAACCTCTTGTTCATGATACATTGATCTTGTGTTTAATGGTACAGTATCTGACTGGCACTCTCTACTGCTCTGTATATATAACACATTAAACTTTAAGCTAGTTGTAAAGCTTCCTCACGTTTGATGTCGAAGACCTTGATAAGGGCATCTTCGACAACCTGATAGAAATTGATTTAAGGATAAATAGTATCAGTTTTTTATAAACATTCAACACCAGGTGCATAATATTAATAACATTTAGCACAACTGGAAACTTAAAGATTCGCGTGGTTTGCAGGAATGGCAATCCTACGATACCATCATCTCAAAGTTCAGAAATTGCATGTCTAGGGCAGAAAAAATTATAGACAGCAAAAAATGGACAAGGGATTATTGCAGTAAAATTACCTTGTCTGGTGTAGAGGCGCCTGATGTCACACCAATTGTAATGGGGCCTTGTGGAAGCCAGTTCTCTTTCTCAACCAACTCCCCATGCTAGTAAGAGATGAATAAATGAGAAATCTATAATTGCAATCAGAAAATTGGTTAAAGAAAGGGAGTATGAGCAATTTCACTTACGTTCAACTTATAAGCTATTTTGTTTCCTGGGCCTATCCTCTGTTCACTGTCAATCCAGTATGAAGGAATTCCATGGTGCTCAGCAATTTCTTGGAGGTGGGAGGTGTTACTTGAGTTCCACCCGCCAACAACTAACATAAGATCCAACTTTTCCTCCACCAGTTTATACATTGCATCTTGTCGCTCCTGCAAATTAAACAGAAAAGGCTTGTATAAATATAAGATTAAAAAAATACATGAACCCAATCAATTACCATAAAAGAATCTTGCTTTTAGTTAATTCGTAACTTGGCGTCATACATTTATACAATTGTTGTGGGACTGGGAGACTTGAAATTCTAATTTATGATATTCATTCCTTGCCTCTATCCTCTTCTCCTTTGAAAAAGGGAAGTTCAAGGTTCAAAGAGTTTTAAGGGCGACCAATTTTGAAATTATGATTAGAGATACGTGGCGAAGGGAGAAGAAAAGCACCATATGGAATTCAAATTCTATAAATTGTAAAAAGAAAGAACACTAGGTAAGGCTCTCTAATGCTAAGAGTTTCACCAAACTCTAATGAAAAGCTGAACAACTAGAATCGCGAGACTAGAAGAGAGGATCACCTGAGTAGCATCACAAATGGTGTTGAAGCTTATGAAGTGATCATTTACATTTTCGACTCCATACTTGCGCATCATGATCCTCTCCACCAATTTTCCTGTCAATAAAAGAAAAATCAATGAATCGGAGATCACTAGTGGCAATTTCTAAGAAAAAGATACAATAGCTTGACGTAACTAAAACTCACCAATGTCTTCTGTTTCTCCCTTGAGCATTGTAGTTTGATTTGCAATACCAAGTTTCACCAGGTCACTATCAGGATCAAACCCCTTAGAAACTGCATTTTTAAATTTCTGCAACCAAGCCAACAATTACATTAAGATTTTGTTTAGCATCCAAAATACCAAATCAAAGTCAACAAGAAAAAAAGCTTTACCTCTAGAAACTCCTCTCTGGTTGAGCTAGATCCATTAAGTTCACCCCCAAGAATGTAATCACACACATACATTGCCTGAATTAAATAGAAACTTCTCAGAATTTTTGCATTAAAAAAAAAAAAAAAAAACAGAGAGAGATCATGCACAACTCTTCCTTTATCTTTGTGAGTCGTGACTAACATGATAAAAAAACATTCCAGGATTTTCTTATATACTGAAAGAAGAAAGGATATTAACCACCACTGGTATTTGGAGCATACCTCTTTCATATCCTTCACAATAATGTACTTTCCTGCAAAAGAAGCGGTTGCTACAGTTTCCTCATGAGCATATTTTCCATGAATAATTGAGGTGTAATCTCCTTTCTTGTGCTTCTCAACAGTAGTCCAAACCTTCACATGATTTCAAAGCATATTTATGCATGTCATTAAAAAAACACATATATTGAACATATAAATCCCAATAATTACAAACAATAAGCTAATATCATACAGCTAAAACTCCATCCAATACATACCTTGGATACCCAAGGGCAAGTTGTATCAACAATTTGTACATTTTTGCTACTCAAAGTCAACATCTCATCCACTGCCGCTCCAAATGCAGGCAAAATCACAACATCACCACCATTTACAACTTCAAACTGTTTCTTCCCTTCCTCAACAGGAACGTTTTCAACTTCCATCTCCTCTAACCGCTGCAACAACAATAAAACACAGTATCATCACTAACCAGAAACAATTTATTCCTTAAATATCGAATCACTACAAAGAAATTTTTATCATAAATAGCTTTCCACTGCCACAATTCAGCTCTATTCCACTCCGATTCGCCAAATTGAAAAGAAAAAAAAAAGAAAATTTATAGCACCTTATTAACAGTCGGATTGTGGATAATCTCGTTAGTAATCCAAATCTTGTCATCAGGAAACTGTTTTCGAGCTTCGTAAGCAATCTGAACAGCTCGCTCTACTCCCCAGCAAAATCCATAAGCTTCGGCTAATTTGACTGTAACATTTCCCCATGTATACTCATAACCATTCTCCTTCAATTTCTTTATTATATCACCTACAAATTCAAACAAAACTCACTCGCAATTCAAGTCTCTCACGTCGTCTTAACTAGTTTTTCAAAAGAAAATTAAAAAAATATAATAATAAGAGATAACTTACTGGTGTACTCGCGATTCATGAGCTCAAGTGTCTCTTCTTTGTGGCCAAAACCTCTACGATTATAATTCTTGCTTCTTGTCAGGTTATGTCTGAAGACTTTGGCGTCGAATTCCGATTCCAAAGAGACTGAAGAAGTAGAGTCATCACCGCCAGCGCAGCGGACGGATAAAGTGGTTCTACGGCGGCGGATAGGTACACGATTGTCGGAGGAGAGGTCGGAGCGGAGTGATACGCGGCAGAGTTGGAGAGAGATAGCCATGGTGGAGATTGGTGAGGGGGGTGAAGAGACTGGCGTACGTTTGTTAAGAGGGCGGAAATTATCAAATTAATGTGGAGTGTGCACAAATGGTGCGCATTTTTAATAGAGGGGGTTAATAACAATGAGAGGATCTCGTGATCCATGTTTTTTTCGGGTTTTTTTCTTTTTAATTTTAATTTTGGACGGAGGGTTGATTTGTCGTTTTGTTGACAAGGATCGGCGTTTATGGTCCATTTTTGGATGCCAAATCACGTGGTTGTCAATATTTTTTTTTTTTATTATTATCGTGGGGTGTTTGGGCCAGCTTGCGCGCACCACGACTATTCCTCACGGTCCACTAAACATCCTGCAAGCCTAGTGAGCAGGTAAGACACCGCGAGGATGACAGGCGTGCACATAGAAAATCAAACTCGGGACGGGAACGGAACAAGTCACACAATTAACCACTGAGCTAGACCCTCAAGTGCAGTTGTCAATATTCTTGAATCAATACGTGGTTGTCAATATTCTTAGATCAATTATATATATATATATATATATATATATATATGAATTTGCATTTGCATTTTTTAAAGTAATATAGTAAATGAAAATCTAAATTTTAACTATACAATCAAGAATATGGTTGAACCATTATATTTAGCAGGTTTAATGTACAAATCCATAATTTGAGATTCATTATTTGTATCCATTAGTGAATTTTGTACAAATGCATTGAATGATTTAAAAAAAAAATACACTCAAATAGAGTTAGTTAAACTGTATATTCAAGAGTATATATTTTATTATTTCCATTATACAAAAAGAAATATGATTGATTTTAAATTGGCCATATTAAATACAGCATTTTAGTCCAACACGTAAATACATAAATCATGTGTGTTACACGCGAAACCTCTATTATTGTTTTATAATATTCTAAATAACAATGGAGAATTATTTTTTCACACTAAATTAATTGTTGTGAATTATAACAGTAATTTATAATACATTTTTTTTTCTTTTTTTTATACTTATTCATTTTTTTATTTTTTGGTACTTTTTTTTCTTTTTTTATTTGTTTTTTTCCCAAAATTATTTTTATCAATTTTATTTTTTTAATATTGAGCTGATTAAAAATTTTTCTTTGTAATTTTTTTTTTAAAATACTGTGGATTGCTACGGTGTTTTTCCATATAGTTTTTCTATTTTATTCTTTTATTTTTTAAAATTATATTTATTGATTTTATTTTTTCAATATTAAGTTGATTAATAATTTAGTTTTGTAACACAATACTCTAAATGGTGTGAGGAATCATTGTTCCCCCACACCAAAATCACCGTGGATTACAATAGTAATTTACAGTACTTTTTTTTCTTTTTTTTTTGCACTTTTTCATTTTTTCCCTTTTTTTTGTCACTTTTTTTTCTTTATTTTTTTGGCACTTTTTATTTTTTTTCATTTTTCATTTTTTTTTCCAAAATTATCTTTGTCAATTTTAGTTTTTTAATATTGAGCTGATTAAAAATTTTGCTTTGTATTTTTTTCCTTTAAAATATTGCGGATTGCTACGGTGTTTTTCCACATAGTTTTTCTATTTTATTCTTTTATTTTTTTAAATTATATTTGTTGATTTTATTTTTTTAATATTAAGCTGATTGATAATTTAGTTTTATAATTTTTTTATTTAAAACATTGTTGATTGCTACAGTTTTTCTCCACATGTTTTTTTTGTTTATTTTTTTATGATTTTCTCCAAAATTATCTTTTTCAATTTTATTTTTTAATATTGAGCTGGTTAAAAATTACAGTTATAATATGTGAGGGAGGTATCGTAGTTTTCCTCGCAAATTACTGTGGATTGCTACAACGGTTTCCCATATAGTTTTTTTTCTAAAATTATCTTTGTCAATTTTATTTTTTTGATATTAAGCCGGTTAGAAATTACAATTAAGTAATAAGCTAAAGGGTATAAGAAATTCACTGTTAAACCACACCCAATGCATTGTAGATTACAATAGTAATCCACAGTGCATTCCTTTTTTTTTTTACTTTTTTGTTTTTTTGTTTTTTTCCAAATTCCCCTTCTTTTTTTTCCAAAATTACTTTCCTTTTTTTTCCAACTTTCCCCCTTTTTTGTTTTTTTTTTTCCAAAATCATCTTTATTAATTTTATTTTTTTAATATTGAGCTGGTTAAAAATTTCGCTTTGTAATTTTTTCCCTTTAAAATACTATGAATTTCTACAGCGTTTTCCCACATGGTTTTTCTTTTTTATTTTTTAATTTTCAAAATTATATTTGTTGATTTTATTTTTTTAATATTGATCTGATTGAGAATTTAGTTTTGTAATTTTTTAAAAAAACATTGTTGATTGCTTATAGTGTTTCTCCACATGGTTTTTGTTGTTTTGTTTTTTGATGATTTTCTCCGAAATTAACTTTTTCGATTTTATTTTTTAATATTGAGCTTGTGAAAAATTACAGTTACAATATGTGAGAAAAACACTGTAACTTTCCTTGCAAATTACTGTGAATTGTTATAGTGTTTTTTCCCATATGGTTTTTTTCCAGTTTCTTTTGTGTTTTCTTTTTTTATAATATTTTTTCCAGAATTATTTTTGTTAATTTTATTTTTTTAATATTAAGTTGGTTAGAATTTAACTTTGTAATAAAGCTTAATCATGTGGAGAAAATATTGTAGCTTTCCTCACAAAACACTATGGGTTGCTAGAGTGTCTCTCAACATGTTTTTTTTCTTATGATTTTTTTAAAATTATCTTTGTCAATTTTATTTTTTTAATATTAAACTAGTTGAGAATTACAATTATAAGTCATTACAAATAAAGCTAAATCATGTGAGGAAGCACTGTAGCTTTCATCACAAAACATTGTGAATTGTTACAATGTTTCCAACATGATTTTTTTTTCCTGTTATTTTTTTAAAATTGTATCTGTTGATTTTGTTTTTTTAATATTAAGCTTATTGAGAATTTAGCTTTGTAATGTTTTTTTTTAAAAATATTGTGAATTGTTACAGTGTTTTTCCATATGATTTTTTTCAAAATTATCTTTGTCGATTTGTTTTTTTTTTTAATATTGAGTTGGTTAAGAATTATAATTACAATAAAGCTAAATTATATGGGGAAATTATTGTAGCTTTTCTCACAAAACACTGTGAATTGCTCTAGTATTTCTCTAAATGGTTTTTTTATGATTTTTTTTTCTAAAATTATCTTTGTCGATTTTATTGGAGAAAACACTGTAATTTTCCTCACAAAATATTATCAATTGCTACAACGTTTTTCCTCATGGGTTTTTTTCTTCGAAGATTATATTTGTTGGTCTTTTTTTTAATGTTAAGTTGGTAGAGAATTTAGCTTTATAATTTTTAAAAAATATGGCGAAAACAATCATTTTGTTCAGTCTCTAAGTTTTTATAACCAACACAATTTTTTTTCCCATCATGAAATATTAGCTCCATCATACTTTTAGTTTTTATTACTTATCTAGCGCTGATTTACAATTATAACACTATCAAGTACATTTGTTTTATAAGCCCGTAGCAACGCGCGGGCATGCCACCTCGTTTCTTTCTAATAAGAATCTTTAGTTGCAGATTATCCCAACAGCAGCAGCAGCTGTTTAATTCACGATCACAATTAAAATTAATTATTATTATTATTATTGTTATTGTTATTGTTATTCAAGTAAATTTAGATTTAGTAATATTGTCTGATCCAAATTTATTTGAATCGATAACATGTCTAATTTAAATATAAATCCAAGTTTTTTGAGTCTGGTTGAACTATCAGATTAATTTTTTATATATATTTTTTATATTAAAAATAATGATATTAACCCACTACGAATCGAATAACAATATACTAGTTACCTTAATATATATATATATATATATATATATATATATATATATATAGCAGGCATTCTTTCTTTTCTTCTTGAGATTGACCTAATTATTGTGTATATAGTAAGTATACTCTATTGTTTCAACTTTTAACTATCGAGTAAAGTTCTTTTTACACCGGAGGAGATGGTTTTTGGGCCTTTGTCTCCATAATTTATCAAATTCTTGCCCAACATCCGTAGAGTCTTGAACTCGTTCCGAAATATTAACTGAAAAACTCTGCCCATGATTTACCAACAAAAAGAATCTGCCAATAAAAGAAATTATTAAAATTCATATGCTTCGATTAATAATAAGGAAGGGAAAAAAAAAAAGTCACCATCATTGAACCATGACAGCTTAAAATCCAGAGAACTAGCACCTGGCCTTTACCAAATCCATTCAAACTTGTGTATTTCTTTCAGAGTTTCTAGACCGTTCCGTGATTTATTTATTTTTAATTTTTTTTGTGGTATTTAACATCACTCTCTCGGAAGAGTTTTATGGCGGATAATGTGCCTGATGACATG
>Ga0325410_1005550_pt1 | contig 13930 bp, 7 predicted proteins | sample PopdelMetagenome_16_FD_206182 | JGI IMG/M metagenome (GOLD analysis project Ga0325410, IMG submission 206182) | Populus deltoides microbial communities from Bellville, Georgia, United States - Xylem-PdIQD-R3 | ecosystem: Host-associated > Plants > Phyllosphere > Stem > Wood/Secondary xylem... | reverse complement strand
AGATTTAGTTCTGGACCAGCTATATTAATTATTCTATGATGTTCTTTGGCTACTGCAGCCACTCAAGTTCAGTGAAATAAATACTGGCGGTGATTCTGAATGCTATATGTTGTGCTAATTGTCTTCAATCATTTTGATTTTGCATCACTGATTTATTTCTCAAACAATAAGTGCTTCCCAATTATAGTAGTTGTCTCTCTTAGCTTTAATCTATGTAATAAAGATTTCACTGCCAATTCACCTTGTTCACACCATCTATTGCAACCTTGATACCAAATATCTTGTCCTGTGCATGCTTCCCATGTGGCTTTAGTTTATGTTAACTTTTGACAGATAACAAACGAGGAGAAACTTGAGGTTCCACTTCTGATAGCACTGAGGCAAAGGATACTTGAACATGCCAGCAACCTGGAAGCTTTTGTTCTGAAACTCAGTCCCTGCTATGATCTTGAGAGGCCATTACGCTTAGCACAGGTAGCAGTTGGGGTCGTTTCTTTTCCATCCAATGGGAGCGAATCCCGTGATAACTGCTCTATCTGTTGTGAGGATAAGATGTCGCCAATGATGATAACAATGAAATGTTCCCACAAATTCTGCTCACATTGTATGAAGACCTATGTTGATGGAAAAGTACAGTCATCTCAAGTGCCAATCATATGCCCACAGTTGGGATGCAAATATTGCATTTCCATCAATGAATGCAGATCATTTCTTCCTCTCACTTCATATGAATCTCTGGAAAATGCCCTGGCTGAAGCTGATATTCACCATTCTGATAGAATCTACTGTCCCTATCCTAATTGTTCTGTCCTGCTTGATCATCGAGAATGTTTGTCAGCTAGGGTAAGTTCATCAAGTGAGTCTGATAATACCTGTATTGAGTGCCCTGTATGTCGAAGGTTTATCTGTGTGGAATGTGGTGTTCCTTGGCATTCTTCCATGAGGTGTGAAGAGTACCAGAACCTTCCATTAGAAGAGAGGGATGCTGCAGACATTACCTTGCATCTTCTGGCACAAAATAAAAGATGGAGGCGTTGTCAACAGTGCCGCAGGATGATTGAGCTCTCTCAAGGTTGCTCCCATATGACCTGCTGGTAAGTTACATGGGCACCTTTTGGGTTTCTTTCTACCTTCTGTTTTATTAGATCGTGTGTGGTGTGGTGCTTGCTTGAAGTAGATAGCATGGTTGCAAAATCATCTGGTAACTCAATGTTTCATTCTTGGAAACTGAGGAAGAAATGGAACTGGGATGCTGGTAATTTATTAATTAAATTGGATTTGTTGTGATCTTGATAATTTGATGCCTTTTCATGTACTAACTATCTAATGAAAAATCCAAGCCATCATACCTTTTCTGTTGTCTCTACTAAATCATTTTGCAGAAATAATACTACTGGAGAGGACTTAAGTAATGGGAAAAGGTATTCATTTAGTTGATCCAGGTTACTTGGGAATTTTTCTTTTTGGATGAATGAAATTTGGCAGTTGATGAGGACCTTCAACAGGTCATAATATTGACTGGTATTGACACTGCAGAGCAAGTGGAAATGTTCAAATCCTTTTTTTCTGTTCTGGCTTTGGAAAAGTCAAATGCCTTGCCTAGATGATCATCCATATGGAGACTGCTTTGAGGAGATACTATCAGTTCAGTTTATGTTTAGTCCTGCATTTACAGTTGAGATCAATAAAAGCTAACTTACTATTAAGCTTTGGTCATATATATGGCATTCTTGACCTTAGATCATGTAAGATTGGTTTGCCTGAATCCTTTGCTTGTGCAGGTTAACAATCGCTTACATTTTACATATTAAATTGGTAATAAAGAGGTTGCATTTGCTTCCTTTACTCTGTGGTTTTTGAAGTTCTTAACCCCAAATCTGCTTTCTTTTCCTAGGTGTGGGCATGAGTTCTGTTATTCTTGTGGTGCTGAATATAGGAATGGGCAACAGACCTGTCAATGTGCCTTCTGGGACGAAGAAAATTCTGAAGATTTGGTCACCCAGTCAGCTCAAGAATCAGAACAATGGGCATGGGAGACTTATAACTCACTACCCATGCTTATGGATGCTTACTCAGAACAAGAGAGGTCACAGCTGGCACTAATTCAAAGGTTCCTTGCTGGGGGTTTCAGTCTGAGTGACCACCATCCATACCAATCTCCACCCAGCTGTACAGACTCGTATGTAGATGCCATGAAGGATCTTCATCAGCTTCCTTGGCTTGAGAGGTTTGTCTCTGTAATAAGCGACAACTACTACGAAGACTATATCCAATGAAAGCTAATATAGGAGTGCTAATAAACTAGGAAAAAAGTTGCATATCTCTTCAACCTTAAGGGAGGTAAAAGAGCATCTCACTCTATTTACTCCATTTGCATCTACACGGGAATTGCAGAAAACGGGACTTCTCTTTCCTTCATAGCCTTTTCATCATCTCTGCCGGACTATATGTGATCTTTAAGGTCCATAAGATGGAAGCAGAATGAATGCTTGAGAAGCATTCTTCTTGAAAGAAACAGAAAATAGATAAAACATTATTACATAGTAAATTGAAAGAAAATTAAACAAGTTTTCCTTTTTTCTCTACTGTGAATTGTTGTAATGAAGGAAAGCTTTCACTTTTAGTGCTGGAAGTTAATGAAACAATTAGTTAAATCGAGCTTGTTAAACCATGCAAAGCAATATGCCACTGTTTGTTGCATCAATCAACACTGTTTTCTTCTTTTGCAGTTATTCCTGAGAATTTTGATATGAAATCAATAGGTTCTTGTTCCCATCTTGGGTAGGGTTAGGACAGTAGATTCTCTTTGGATCAGAAACAAGTTGCTTAAGGTAAGCTTTAAGCCTCTAAAGTGGTCATGGATATGACCTTGGAAGATGGCAAGTGATGGGGAGGCTGTCATTTTTTTCCTTTCTGTGATAACTCTTTGTGATCTCTCAAGTCATTTTGCATTTGTGTAGCCACATTAGCATCCCAAAGATTTACCTAACATCATAGCTTGGTGTGAGGTGGGATTAGTGAATGCCATGCACGGAATGGTATGTAGGTTTTTAGGCAGGATAGGAGTCTCATGATTTTTTTTTCAAATATGAATTAGAATCAACATTTATATATCATAGCGACTTCAATCTTAACTATGATAGGAAGATCCAATCTTATGCTGCATCTTATTATTCAGATGAAAATGTTTTCCTGCAGTAGTTATAACTGTAGCAAGAAAAACTGATTTTTCTTAAAAAAAATAGCAATTTCATCTTGAATATTGAAGTGGGAATTGCTATAACATGATTCACTGGCCTCATCTCAAGTTTCTAATAAATCCTGGCACTGTGGTGAGGACCACCACAATGGATAGTAGCATGAGCAAGTTATTTCTGATTCAAGACACCACCCAACGAAACCTCAAGCTTCAACCTCCTGAGTGAAAGGTCCAACCCAACAAGGAATCCCAACTGGGTTTTCTTCAAGGAAAAAACAAGCGATTTTACAAGAAATCAAGTATATTGCAAGCTGAAGCATGAAATTTATCCAGCAAAAAAGCAGCAGCAATTTATGAAAATATAAAATACAAGTAAACAGGACAATAACACAACCTAAGATTGTTAACATTTAGAAATAAACAGAAACTAGAATCCCAATATTTACTTCAATGAGAAGGATATTGCCCTCAACATGGGACAGCAGGCATCTCTATATCAAAATGGAGTTGCACATAACTAGAGAAAATAACAGCCACCAATACCAATTCCAGAAAGCGGATATAAAAAACCCTAAACATGATGATGTTGAGAAAAGTAAAAATCAGCACTGCAAGGCTTCACTGAATGTTAATATGAATTACTCACGAATGATATTGATCAAGGTCCATTAGTATTTAATTTGCGCCTGGCTAAAAAGCATGTGAAAAAAAAGAGACACCTGAAGAAGGAAATAACTGGTCACTGCTGTAATTAATTTACTTAAATTAATATAACGATCATATATTGAATTTCATTATTGTTTTTATATATTATTTTCAATTCTCTAAGCTAACTTAATTCAAATAAATAGTGTTTGGAATAATATATATTCTTTTGAATACTATAAATTTTTAACTTCAAATTAAAAGTCAAATAGTTACGAGATCCAACTTAAAAGTCAACCTAGTCAAAAGCCCAAGACACAATTTAGGGAAAAAACATGCTTGAAATAACGTTGTTTTGGTTAAAAAAAACTCGGCTTTTTTCATTAAACACATAGGATTAATAGTAACAATTTTAAAATAAATTTTTAATTTTTCAAATTATAAAGGATATAAGAATAGGTTCCCTCTATCTTCATTGTCCTAGAGATTCTAGATGGAGTGAGATTGTTTTAATTTTTAGAATAAAGTCAATGGCAAGAAACATATTCATTCAAAAAAATAATTAAGGTTGCTATCACATTATCGTCCATGATAAACCCTTGAACAAAGAAAGTTCATCAATCATCTAAAAACCAAGACAGCGGACCAACAAAAATTCCTTTGCTGGCTGGACATCATTGGACCCACAAGGGAATTTTATTCCTTGATTGTTTCGGAGGAAATGGAGGAAGGTGACCCCTTTAACCTTTTCCTTTCTGTATCGCCCTTGAATCCCGGGGACAAAAAGGAATTATGGTAGGCACAGCAGGAAAAGGAAGAAGAAAGGCACGGCACTGGCATGAGATGGGAGAAACTTGAGTTTGACAAATTCATAAGACAACCATATCGACAAAGATACATTAAGAAACATCATCATGGCATAAAACAATGTGTCACTCAAGACTAGGATTAATGTAACATGACACCATATCTAAGACAGGACGAATGCAATTTCACAAGATATTGCTGAGATTTCTGTGAGGCAGGTCATGATCAGAAGTTGGATTTAATCAAGTAAGGCAACAGCACATACCTTGATAATGATTTCCTGCAATGTAGAGCTTGAAAAGAGTTCTGAATCTCTACTTTCTGCATGAACATCAGACTATGTACAATTGAAATAGTATTCTATGAATTAAACCCTCAAAATTACACAGGCAAGTGCAGTAAGCTATTGAATAACACCGTTCAACTCTTAAATTTCCATTTCTGTTCTTTTTAGCCGTTCTACTAGTCACCAAAACCAAGCATTGCAGAAATGGGTGATATCCAGTTATATAAATCCATGGACTTCACTAAAGATTTCTGTTAGGACTGGTAATACTCTTTCGGAATTTGAGGGCAGCACACGCAGCATCCAAAGATGAGAAAATATTCAATCTCTATGAACATAAGTGAATTAATAAAAAAAATTAAATAACAGAAAAAATGAAAAGTATACTTAATCTAGTCTAAAGTGCTATCCTGACATTCTATATCCTTGTTTCTCTGTACAAAACTTTCAAGACTATACCAACCAATTTCCTCGCGAACTCGATTACGGTTCTGAATTAAAGTGTCTGTAGCAGGATGCATTCCATAATCTTCAACAGGAGATGATATTAGAACCATAGCTAATTGCTTTGAGGCTTGAATCAGACATATTTGTCATCCATTTATGAGGACCATTGGATTTCCCCAATATATTGTATGCATATGAAGGCCATCTTACATCCACGCCACACGAGCTTGTGACACCCATTCTAATCATCTTCTGTGTTCTCTCAAGAGCTATGAGGCTTGAAAATGTTGAGAAACTATTCCCGACAAATACATCAGCCTTTGAGCAAACTTCATAATCTATTGCTGACTGAAGGAGATACGGGTATTTCTTGTAAATTCCATCAACACTGAGCTTCTTCTTCTCAACAGGAAGCAAACCTTCCTTCCACCCGGTGAGTATAGAAGAATCTTCAAGAAGACTATCTGCCACAGCAAGATAAACAACAATAGGACTTTTTAAGCCAACAATGTTCCCTACTCTCTCCATGATCTCCTGCTTGCTACTGCAAATTTCACTAACATTTAATCTTTGCTCTAACTTCTTACAGTGAATCATCCAATCTATCTCTATTCTCATGTGAACCGCCACATAAGGCACTGGCTGCAACAAAGAACTATCAGGATCAACACCACTCTGAGCAGACTGAGATTTGCTCCTCATCTCTTTTCCTACTTCTCTAATCTTTGACACAACTTTATCCGCCTCTTTAGCTATCTCATCAACCAAAACCAAGCATTCAAAGACCCTGGCATAGTCCTTAACTGGCCAATGATCATGCCACAAAAAGGGGTTCTTCCCAACTATTCTTATTACCTCGTATCCATTAAATGAATCCTCGCTAAACTCTTTCAATTGATCCAAATCCCTCTCAACTGTCCACTTCCTCCCACTTCCCTTCTGAAGCTCATACACTCCAGTCCGATTCCGAAGATCTGAATAACGGCCCAACTGCACAAATCCATTACAGAGGGCATTAAACCTCTCAAATTGAAACACCTTGTCGAAGGAAATAGGCTGGAGGCGATCTATTTCCTTATAGAACAGGGAAGCACTTAAATTAGGCATTAGCAGAGTCCGGTTCAGCATTCTAGCAGTTAGACAAGCTCTCGCAAATGCTATCTTTTGATTGTTTAGTCCCCATACTATCTGAGGAACTTCTAAGAATTTTTCTTTACGAATTCCATTATCAGAATCCAAGGACAAAGATCGGCTATGAATCAAATCAAGATTGTTTTTATATATCCCACCATAGCCAGATAATGAAGGAAGCAGCACAACTCTAAGAAACAGAGCAATCACAATCAAAGCAAGACCTTTACATGTTATAGAATTCAAGTTTCTGCCGAAGAACATTGGATACTTGCAACTAGAGGGCATGTCCATCTAAGATTCCCCTCACCAAACAATCAAACCACTCTTTTAACCAACATTCTTGCTGACAAAATCGCAACCAGCCCAGTTCAGTTACAATTGTATAAGCACATACCCCAAATATCTATCACTCTGAAACTTAAATAACCACAGCTTTCTAATCCCCATCTCTGGAAATCATTTGATCAGAAGCTTGCTTTTCACTACACATCAAAAAATCTGCATGACCAGGAGAAGAGAAAAGATCATTAGAACCAGTTTAAACACTATAGCACAGAATTCGTCAATTTCATGAATGCCACACATCCAAATAGCATTAACATATGACTGATTACCATATTACAATTTAAGAAAGAGTGGCCATTCAGACTCAGATGCCAAATTCAAACCAAAGCAAAAACAAGAAGCATGTGACTCCATTAAAAAAAGCGCACTCTTATGAAGATCAGAAACCAATAAAGCCCATATCTTTACTCGGTCAATGTTCTGGATAGAAGCAAACAACAGATAATCCAAAAAAACAACGATAACAATGCCAAGCTACAAGAAAGAAAGAGACACATAGGAACAGATTTTGCATGATGTCTCACCTTTGAAACCTGAATAACAGAGTGGTTCCAGGAAAGATACAGTCTTTTAAATCCAAATTGGTGTTGGTGTCAGATAACAAAAAGATTCAGAATTTTCTTCAAAACCCCAGATACCAAAAGAGGGCCAACAAGAAAATAACAAGATGATGATGATCATGCATGAACAGGAATCTGAAAAAAACTGAATTCCCTAGAACCAAAAGCAAGACAACCCTTCCACATCATGACAACAATGAACTCAATATCACCCTGACCCTTTTGTCTAAGATTTTCAAAGAAGGAAAAAAAAAACAAATAAAAGGAAAGGAATCTGCAGTGGTTGATGATTAGGAAAAGGAAAAAAAAAAGGACTTGAAAGGGAAGTGATAATGGAGAAATTTTAGAGTACATATTGAACGAGTAGCCTTTCATGGTAAAGTATATATTGAAATAAAAAAAATATTTTTTTTCTTATTTTTCTCCTTTTTATATTTATTATTTTTATAAAGCAAGTATTGATAATTATTTCTTTACTATTGTAAATTTTCCCTTGAGAGTTGAGAAAGGTGATGATATGGTAGGCTTTTACTACCTAATCATTTATATTGTTTATAAATTAAAAGGCACACATTTTTTTTTATTTCTAGTACTGCTTAATAAGTTATAATCATAATAATTTCCCATAATAAATAAATAAATAAATTGGGACTAGACAAGAGAAGTGAGGGTCATTTTGCTGCCAGTTGGGGTATACCTTGGATTTTTAACTACGAGTTAAAAAGCTGAAAAAAAATACGTTAACTATTGCAATTTTAAAATCACGCATGTAAAATTTTAGTGTCTCGAGTAACTATGCTATTTTTATAAATAAGTCTACACCTATATGCTATTTTAGGTAAATGTGCTGATTTTTTTATTAAGAAAAAATAGTATATTTTTTTTTTTATTATCATCGTGGGGTGTCCGGGCCAGCTTGCGCGCACCACGACTATTCCCCACGGCCCACTGAGCATCCTGCAAGCCCAGCGAGCAGGTAAGGCACCGCGAGGATGACAGGCGTGCACATAGAAAATCGAACTCGAAACAGGGACGGAACAAGTCACACAATTGACTACTGAACTATACCCTCAAGTGCAAAAAAATCTTATATTTTGCACTTTGCTCTTGTGAGTCTGGGTGGGTATTTTCATGTGGGGTTATTTACCTAGAGTGAGTGCCTTATTGAGTGCCTTGCATACTAGTTTGCAAACACGCCCTTGTTATTGAATAAAGAAATGATTTTTACGCTATTGGATTTACTATATACAATATTTATTCAGGCAAAAGAATATGTTAATTTTTAGGCAATTTCTTCCCTTTTTTGGATTGCTATATCAATTACTGTTCAACTCCGTTTGATTTTGCCTCCCATTTTCAACACAAAGCTGGAAATTCGCTGGCCTTCCCTGGTTTGCTTCTGGGTCACGTTGAGCTTCGACCATGGCCAACAGACGAGTTGCAGCATGTTTTAAGCACAACCCATGACTGATTGTCTTCTTGATTGAGAAGACAACTTGTATTTCAAAGCATTGAACCAAGAAAAGGAGAGAAGGATAGGTTTTAAAAACTATCAACTTGTGCCGAAGCATCGAGAAGGGAGGGGACAAATCTTGAACTTGAGCATGCATGCATGAGAGAATTTAGAAAACAATATATAGGTAAGTATGCTACCCATCTCATTCTTTTGCCCTTTGAGAAATAAAGTTGATTTCAATGCACACAAATTAATTTTAAAATACTATTAATCATCAAAAGATTCAGTTGTTTTTTGACCTGAACTCAAGTATTGAAATTTGAATCACCTGAACAACCAAAGAGGGAAGAATGGGATGAAGAAAAGCCAAGAAAATAAAATGTGGTGGGAAAATGGGGGGAAAAATTGAACACAAAGTACCATTTGGAAAAGGGTCACCATTCTTCTACATCAAACATGTAATTAAAATCTTGAATATAGCCAGTCTTGCTTGATGATTGTTACCAGCCTATAAGTAAAACAACAAGTTGGAAAGCATCAAGCCACCCTTCCACCTTTTCAATGCTGTACAAACTTCTGTGATGAAAAAAGAAAAGGCACTAATACAGCCGATAGGAGAGGCCATTGTTGACAGCTGATAGATCACGAATCATCCTTTCCATGATAATGTGGACGAAGGTGGAGGGCTCCCATTTATGATGTTGATGGGCATGGGAAATACAAATGGCGGAAATTGCAAGGAGAGATAATGGCCAAGTGAAAGGACATAACCGTGAGTCCAACCTTAATTTTCAGCGGCAGGAAATAAATAGGAGTGTTAGTACTAGATTTGAGCAAGAAATAAAATAAAAGCAGGAGAGAGAAGGTAAGTCCAACCAAACTGTCGTTCCCAGGGTACAAGCCTGCCACATGGATATACACGTGCAAGCTTATGGAGGGTATTTTTCAGATGAAAACTGACACCATGAATCTTGCCTGTCGTTTTATTCGTTCGATTTCCCCTTTTTAGTGGGTTTACCCGTGTTGCGCCTTAAAAAAATTGATATTCATAATTTAAGATAATTTAGATTCAATTAATTAAAATATAATCTAAGATATAAAATCAAAAAACCCTCATAAAGAAAAAAAATTCTAAAATTCAAAGCCTAACAATCGAATGTTAAAAAAAAATGCCAAAAAAAATAACTAAGTTAGCTTGGAATAACTTAATGAGTTAACAGTTTATGATATAAGATCAGAATAAAAAAATTAAAATGATGACATAGTAAAAAAATAAAGTTTAATGAAAAAATATCAAAAAAAATCTTGAGTAAATTTGAGTTAACTTTACCAAATCGAATAAAAAAATCAAATTGAATAAAATGTCCAAAGATAAAATTGTAATAAAAATCCAAACTTTAAAACACATCAAAAGCTAAATAAATAATAATTAAAAGAAGAAGAACTATAATTGATAAGATTACAAATTGGAGGACACAATTGTTTTGAAAGTTCAAGCGTATTTTTCTTGGAAATAAAAGGAGAAAGAAAAAACATCCACTGCAGCCTAACCAAACCTTCTCCGTGAGCATGCCCCACACCTCTGGAAAGAGAACGATGCACACAGTGGAATTAGGACTTTGGCCACCGTACAGCCCCTCATGCGCCACTTGAATTGCGCGGAGTAGGAGTGAGAAAAAAATTGAAAAATCGTTTAAATCAGAAAAAAACTGAAAAAACCAAACCATGAAAAAAACTCAATTAAACTGATTAGAATATTTAAAAAAATATTTGGTTCAGTTCAATTTCGGTTTCGTGAGCCTGAAACCAAAAAACCTCAATTGAACCAAACTGGTTTAGTTTAAAAATATAAAATAATCGAAACAAAAAAAATTGAACCGAACCGAAACTAAGCCTGTCATAAAACCCATTCGAAAGTCCAAAAAAACCCAAAAAACAATATAATTTTTAGTTTTTAATATAAAATAATCAAATCCAATTGAACCGCAATTGGTGGGTTGGCTTTCAGGTTTTATTATAAAATAACTGAATCGAAACTAGTCGGTTGGAACCGGTTTCGGTTCGGTTTCAGTTTTATTTTTTGTATTTTACAAAATTTCAATTTTGTTATTTTTTATAGTAAAAACCGAACCAAACCTAAAATGATAATCTCTAGCACGAAGGCCATGACACTCGAAATGCACACATCAGCTTTTTTTTTAATAATATTTAAAAACTTAAAATTACCAAGCCGCTCCTAACAAAACCTAAAAATAACAACAAAATCAGTCTAAAAAACCAAAAAATTATCGCAATATAGTCTTTACTCTTTGAAAAACAGAGAATAACTACCGTGTGAATAATAACTTTTTAGATGGAAAAGACTTTCTTTGAATGGAGTAGGGATTTTAATTAGAGTCTATTTTTTAATCTATAAGTTGAATAAAAATATATATTTTAACTAATAAAAAATATTTAAAAGATAACATTTATAAAATTATAATTTTTATATGAAATAATTGATTAATTAATATAACTAAATCTAACTAGCTGGCTAGAAGCAAGATTATTAGACCATTGTACTTTTAAAATACATGTGCTCCTCACCTAATGTTTTTCAAACTATGTTATACTAATAATTTTATGTGTTTATTGTGCTAATTTGAAAAAAATATATATATCTACTTATTATGGCTGATCTCTCGGCATGTGTCCCTTGAACAGGATAGCATGTCCAAGAAAAGGAACCTCCACGGTAGCTCGCATAGCAAAGCATTTTGTCTGGAATTGCAGTGCATGTTGGGCGTCACAGTTGTTTGGGCAACTCACGTGGCTATCAGCTATCTCCTCCTTGGAGCCTAGCTCCTCCCTCATTATTCCTTCCTGTCTTGGAAGAAGAATCCAAGTCAACTACATATAAAGTCCGATACAGAAAAGAAATCCAAAGGAGAAAATAATAAGAAATATTTCTGAGAAAAATATAGATCCTACTAGTGAATTTGTAGCTCATTGGAGCTAATATTTTTTTTCTTTTAAAAAATTCAATCTCAAAGCTCTCTTGTATAATAATAATAATATCAAATTCTAGGAGCTAATTTCTCAAAAGAATTCAAGATGATTAAGATGTTGTTTATTGGAGGTTGAAGTATTAACTATTTACATAGTTTTGAAATCTGATCTGTCTTGGCGGGTTGACCATGGACTAGAACTGGATCGGGTTTAAAAAAATAAAAATAAAAAACTTGGTTGACCCGGTTGACATGGTGACCCGGTTGTAACCCGTTGATTTTTGTTTTTTTACCTAAACGATGCTGTTTTGATTTTTTTAAAAGAAATTGACCTGAACGATCCAGTGACCCGGTTAAAATCCGAAACCCGAACCTTAAACAGGGCTGGGTTTAAAACTATGAGTATTGCCATCTCCATGCCATCATGATTTAAAATTCAATTTAAATAGAGAGATTAGGTTTTATAATTATTTTTAATTTGTACACATTAATAAAGAACACAAGAAACAAGTAAAAAACAAGTCTTAAACTAAAAAACAAATACCAAATGAACTGAAAAAACACATTAAAAAACTCAAATTTAGTTGAAAGGAAGAAGAATTGCTTCCACCTAAACTTATCTTATCCAATTAATGGATTAGAATATAAATATTGTTAAGCACAATATAAAAACCTAAATTCAAGATATATACATGGAGAACATTTACGATTTCTTAAATCCAATATTATAATACATACATACTTTAATAATATCATTATACGTATATAACATTTATAGTTTAAGTTTTTACCTGTCAGATTTATGATCTTTTTGGCAATGTCTGGCATAACTTTGCTGTGAAGCTGCAGTGGCCGGAAAGAGCAGTGGCCTTTTGCTACCAAACCATGCAAGATGCCTGAGCTGAGCAGGAAGTTAGCCCGTGAACTAATGTATTTTCTTGTTTGAATTAAGTAAATAAACGATTAAAAACAATGTTGGTTTAATGGCTGCTTTGTCTTCTTTATTTTATGATTAACCAGCGGAGGGGTCTCCAAAATATGAATTTCAGCTATCAAGCAACATTGAATATTCTCAAAATATTATGGAAAAAAATTAAGAATATAGATACCATGATAAAATAAACCTAAAATTATAGTGACCGGTATGAATTTCTTACAATTTGATTTGAGTCAACCAACTTGTTTCGGCGTTGCTAAAGTCTTTTGGTTTTTTAAGCTGCACAAAATAGAAAAATATATAAATGTATTTGGTTGAAAAGATAAATAAAAAAATTAGATATTTTTTTTGGATAATTTTGGAATGAAATTATATACCAAATAAATGAAAACATGTCTAAAAATAATGAAAATTTGCTAAATGATCATTATTGGTTGCCTAATATTGACGATGACCCAAGAAAGAAAATAAAGGAGAGAAAAAAGTTTAATGCTAGTAAAAGTTTGTTTAAAAATATTTTTTGTATGAAAATATATTAAAAAATTATTTTTTAAAATTTATTTTTGGACTATATATCAAAAAAAATCAAAATAAAAAAATTAATAATTAATTTAAAATAAAAAATATTTAAAACTTTTCTAAGACAAAACATGCCTCCAAACACACCTAACACGACAACTATTGTCTATACCGATGTTCTGTCCCAAACTCGCCAAATTTTTGTCTGAGGATCAGGCCCATGTTCTTTAAAGTCTATGATTTGTTTATGGAAACGAAGCCCATTTTTCTGGGTCCATGTATGAAATACCTAGCATCAAGAAGACAAGAACTCATGGTATTATTAAAACTCCAATTCCATAATCAAAAAAGAAAAGAAATCGAGTATCAAAATCACCATGTTAGCAAAGCTAAAGACGGATGGTCTTGAGAATCAATAGATTTAGGCTCAGCAGAATCGTAAGTAGATATCATTAGAGCAAGGTTAAGTAAATCATCAGAGGGCAAGGTGCAAGATTGATCTTTATTCTTTTTTAGAGCAATTTCAATGCATATCACCTGGGTTACAAAAGCTATGAATATAGTTAACTTCTTGAAGAACAACTCCATGATTCGTGAAACTTAAAGGT
>Ga0325410_1005548_pt1 | contig 13932 bp, 12 predicted proteins | sample PopdelMetagenome_16_FD_206182 | JGI IMG/M metagenome (GOLD analysis project Ga0325410, IMG submission 206182) | Populus deltoides microbial communities from Bellville, Georgia, United States - Xylem-PdIQD-R3 | ecosystem: Host-associated > Plants > Phyllosphere > Stem > Wood/Secondary xylem... | reverse complement strand
GCCGAGAACGAAACACTTATCGTATCTCGACGAATCCAACGGGTCTCCTTGCACTTGGCACCCGTGCCCCGCCCTCTGCATGAGCATGACACGCAGGAGCAGCTAGGGTTGTTTCCATGTGCAAGATCAGCAAAACTTGAGGTGGAAACGGAGAAGTTGTCGCTGTACATGAGAGGTAAATACAGAGAAATACAAGAGAAGATTTACGAGTATTTTCATGCAAGGCCAGAGTTGCAAACACCGCTGGAGATTTCAAAAGATGATCATAGAGAGCTATGTTGGAGACAAATGTATGGTTTGATTAAAGAAGCTGGTATTAGGCCTTTAAAATATGTTGTTGAAGATCCTGGCAAGTATTTTGCTATTGTTGAGGCTGCCGGTGCTGTGGATATCTCTCTTGGTATCAAGTTGGGAGTTCAGTATAGGTGAGTGACTGATCATTTCTTCGTTTCTCTTCTGGGTTTTGTTTTGTTTTTGTTTTTCCTTTTTTTCTGAAAGGTAGATAGGGAAATTAAGACATGGTATTTTGTCTTGTAATGCTTGCTTATTCATGAATTTCGGTTGAATATTTGCTTTCTCTGTACTTGGCATTCGCTGAGGGTTCTACTGTGAATCAATTTATGCAGCCATGTTTCTCTCTTTTTTTTAATGATTTATTTCATACTAATGGTATTTGGATCATCTATCCTGAGTCATCCCCTTGTTCATGCCAATTACTCTGTTTCATTTGCTGTCTTTAGAATTTGTTAAGCTCTATGTTTCTTCATGTAGTCTTTTGAAATTTCTGCTTTTTTCCTTTTCTTTTTGGTTCATTCATGGTGTTGAGATTTTAAAGATGATAACCTGAGAAAAGCATTTAATTTTGTGACCTTTGTTTTTCTGTTGAATTGTATATCATCTGTTTAGAAGAAAGTTTTTGAAATTTGCAGCCTTTGGGGAGGCTCTGTGATCAACCTAGGAACGAAAAAGCATAAGGATAAGTACTTTGAAGGTATTGATAGTTTGGAGTATCCAGGTTGTTTTGCTATGACGGAGCTCCATCATGGTAATCTTTTCTACCCGTATTATTTCGTAACTTTCTCTCTGTGTTTCTGATATTAAATTAAACCTCTGCTGGTGTGGTATTAGCTACCTTAATATTTCTCCATTAATGTTATTTATCATACATCAACGAAGTATCGCAACTAGTTCTCAGTTCTTCCTGTAGCGAACTTCAGTAGGATTGCAAGTCATCATATTTAATTTTTTTTTGAATTGTAATATTGAAGCATTATCTTTGAGTAGACGAGGTTTCCTGCAGAAACATATTTGCTGCATAAATAGTGAAACTTTCTGAAGATATGAATGTGATAGTCCCTATTGAGTTGGGTTAGAAATGGCTGAGGTCCCAATATTTCATGTGGAAGGGCATCTAAGCATTGTCGTTTGTTTGCACGTCATTGTTATTTGTCATGACTATGATGCAGAACTGATTCATTAACTAAAAAAAACACAAAACATAAGAGAACAAATTGTAGATTATAGTCATTACGCTTTTCATTTTTATGTTTTTATTTACTTTTCTGTGAGAGGGTGTCGCGTCGGGGTATGCATTTTTTGTGTTTTACTTGACATTTCTAGAATTGCAACATTTTGAACTAAACTCAACGTTTGTGCTTCAAAGGCTCAAATGTTCAAGGTCTCCAAACAGTTGCAATATTTGATCCAATGACAGATGAATTTATAATTAACACACCCAGTGACGGGGCCATCAAATGGTGGATTGGCAATGCTGCAGTTCATGGAAAATTTGCTTCTGTTTTTGCTAAGCTGATGCTGCCTGCTCATGATGCTAAAGGTGTCTCTGATATGGGTGTCCATGCCTTCATTGTTCCAATAAGGGATTTGAAGACCCACCAGGCACTTCCAGGAATTGAAATACATGATTGTGGCCACAAGGTTGGCCTGAATGGGGTAGATAATGGAGCATTAAGATTCACTTCAGTAAGAATTCCCCGAGATAATCTTCTCAATCGATTTGGAGATGTGTCCCGGGATGGGAAGTACACAAGTAGTCTTCCAACCATAAACAAACGATTTGCTGCTACACTAGGGGAACTTGTAGGTGGAAGGGTAGCCCTTGCGTCTTCTTCAACTAGTGTCCTCAAGATTGCTAATGCAATTGCCATCCGATATTCTTTATTGCGCCAGCAGTTTGGTCCTCCCAAGCAACCTGAAGTTAGTATTCTTGATTATCAGTCTCAACAGCACAAGCTCATGCCAATGCTGGCTTCAACTTACGCATTTCATTTTGCCACTTCGTATTTGGTAGAAATATATTCTCAGATGAAAACGACACATGTTGAACAATTGGTTGGAGATGTCCATACACTTTCGGCAGGCCTCAAGGCTTATGTGACGTCCTATACAGCAAAATCATTGAGTGTCTGTAGGGAAGCCTGTGGAGGCCATGGTTATGCTGCCGTCAACCGGTTTGGTATCTTGAGGAATGATCATGACATATTCCAGACATTTGAAGGGGACAACACAGTACTTCTACAACAGGTTGCCCATCTCATTTTATCATGTCCTTGCTTGAAAACCCTCAATGCAAACTCCTAGGTTGTTTGTTGGATAAATCCCGAGGATACCAAAATTCATGGTGCTAAACTCTAGGAGTAACAGAAAAGATTGATGAGATGGATTTGTCACTAAACTGGATGTAAGGTTCATTTATGGATAAAATGAAATAAGAACCACTATGAACATTACAATCTATCTCTAGAATTCTGGTATTATAGATTACTAAGCATTGTTTATGTTCAGATGAAAGCTTGATCTGAATGTTTACTTGATACAGGTAGCAGCTGATCTCTTGAAGCAATACAAGCAAAAATTTCAAGGTGGGACACTGGCTGTTACATGGAACTATCTGAGAGAATCAATGAATACATACCTCTCACAGCCAAACCCTGTAACAGCACGCTGGGAAGGTACAGAACACTTGCGAGATCCTAAATTCCAACTGGATGCCTTCAGGGTGAGTTCTTGTCCTTGGTTGTTTCTTAAAAATCACACGCATAAACCCAGCAATCATCTCTATTTTTCTCTAAAAATCTTGTGATTCTTCTTCTCACAGTACCGAACATCTAGATTGCTTCAAAGTGCTGCTGTTCGACTTCGCAAGCATTCTAAAACTCTTGGGGGATTTGGAGCTTGGAATCGATGCTTGAATCACCTTCTGACACTTGCAGAGTCTCATATTGAGTCTGTCATCCTTGCAAAGTTCATTGAAACCGTGGAGAAGTACCTCCTAAACCCATCTACAGAACATCCCATCTTTTTTTTATTGTCGTTAATTAGTTTCTAATTTCCCGTTTTATGTGCTAGATGTCCTGATGCAAGTACACGAGCTGCTTTGAAACTTGTCTGCGATCTTTATGCCTTGAATCAAATCTGGAATGACATAGGAACCTATCGAAATGTTGACTATGTGGCACCAAACAAAGCTAAGGTATTCAAATGTCCTTCAGAATTGGGAGAAAAAAAAAGGAAAGAGAAAAAAAGTCAGGATGTTTTGAACTAGAAGCCATATTGGTGCTACAACAATTGCCCCCCTGATTTCTATCGTTAAAATGAGTTGGATTATGGAGAACATGTGGGTCTTCTGCGTACTTTCATTCATTTTACTATCGCCTTGTGCAGGCAATCCACAAGCTGACAGATTACTTAAGTTTCCAAGTGAGAAATATTGCGAAGGAGCTTGTTGACGCATTTGATCTTCCTAATCATGTTACAAGGGCCCCAATTGCCATGCAGTCAGAAGCTTATGCTCAGTACACACAGTACGTTGGGTTCTGATTTTAATAGGAAGCTGAAGGCAGCAAAAGATGAAGTTAACAACTAAAGCTCCCACATAGGAGATGAATTCTCTCATTCGTTATTCTTGTTGTTTCTTCCTCGCTTAAAACTCTTTTGGGTCAAGGTAGAGTAGCATCTCCGAAAACCTAAGCTGGCATCTTCTAGTGCGTGAGGATAATGTTGTCAAAATTGAAAGAAATATACGTTGTTGTAATTTGTTCAACTAAACTCTTCCCAACGGCAGCTCATGCTTGGTTCAATTTTTTTTAATGAGAGAACAGGGGAACTGTCCGTATTGTAGAAAGAAGACAGGTACCTTTCGAACTTAACTTTAAAGTAATGGAATTTACTAGCAAGATGCAGGTAATTAAACTCATTAAAGATTCTATAAGAAAAGAAACCCCGTCAACCAACGGGCTAGATGTAACCTTCACTTTTGCATTATTATTTTCACACATCAACCAAGGCGCGAAGGCAATAGCAGAAACAGCATAGTAAAGAAGTGTCAAGCTGTCAAGTGAACAGCTTCAACAACAGAACAGTGTTGCTAGAAATACAGCAACAAGAGCTTCTCCAAAGTTGCAAATTCACTCCCAAACAAGAAATATTATATTGCTTCTCAAAAGCCTTTTGAAACAACTCATTTCGTATGTACAAGTTTCTATTTCCAACCACAAACTTGGAAATGCTTATACGTTCTAAATTAAATAACATTTAACACCTAAGCGGCCTGCAATTCAAGTAAGACACTCGAGCTGCTTCAGTTTTCTGCCTGATATCCTCGTACATTTTCAATGAAGCCTCGGAAAAATTGTTCAGTCTGTCAAGAACCTTCGTCAAAATTGCATGTATGCAGTACAAGCTCGATGACACGTCATCATTCCTTTCATTCTCTTTGCCCCCTGATTCTTCATTGTTTACATCAACTACTTTCTCTTCCTTTTGTAACTGTTCTTCTTGTTGCTCCATTAGGTGGTGCAAATCAGTTAAGAGGGTTCTGATGGCATTATTAAGTTCCTCAGATGGCAAACCTTTGATCCCAGCCGACCAATCACGACAGAGAACAAATAAAGGTGGAGCCAAGAGTCGGCGAGGGGAGAATGGCCTCCTACTCTTGGAACGCTCCTGTGGTTGCAGGATGCAATTTTGCAGCCACCCATTTAGAGCTTCCACATAGGAAGCATGACTGTTAATCCAGTTTGCAAAGCTAAAACCGAAGCATTCAATCTCCTGCTGAAGCTGAGACATAATCTGCCTCCGAGTATCTCCCTGAGGAGTTTCTGTTGATCTCCTTGAATGGTATGCTAATGAGATTGTGATGTATTGTGCATGATGGCATTCAAGCATGTTCTTCCACATCCTGATCAACCTGCATAGGCTCACTGATCATTAATATAATGCCAGAAAATAGTGATGAATTAACACATATTTAGTTCAGTATGAACCTCAAGGGTTACAAACCTCAAGACAACTGGACAAGTGACTTTAGTAGTAAAGCTTCTATGCTCAACTATATTAAGACAGACAAAGAAAACAAACTCATATTTACCCTTGAATTAACTCTAGAAGTTGCGGCTGCAACTCTTCATCTCTTATTTTCTCAATCCGCTTTGATATTGAATCTACGGAATGAATTGCCACTCTTATGCGTGAATGTAGATCCTTTACAACAGCCCGGGTTTTGTCAATCACATGAACGCTTTGATCTTTGGCAAACTGGTGCCTAAGCTGGTCACACTTCCGATCATACTCTTTCCAGATAGATTCACCGGCCTGTAGACATAAAGCTGACCTTTAGATATACTATTCTATGAACACATATCTATGTTTACAACAGAAATTAATAGGCATTCTGCACCAGCAAAACTGTCATGTGCATTCAAATGATTTTCTACATTACGCAATATAGATTCTATGTGGTAATCAGCATATAATAATGGAAACATGCCCATAAAAACTTAATATGACATGAACACCTTAAAATTGATATGCCCTGAACATTGTCAATACACATTTTCCCATCACACAGTGTCATGTAGGAAAAACTACAAAGTCAAGACGGTCAAGAAGAAAACAATTGTATAAAAGCAAAAAGGCTTTAAAAAATACCTTTATTTCATCATAGAGTTTTCTTTCCCATGCATACAGTCTGTCAAGGGTGGAGGAATGACTCCCTGCAATCATGCAGAACTCTTCAACAAAATCATTACCACTATCAGAGGCATCATCTTTTGTTGCCGAGACAAGAGGATTTCTTGATGAAGATGACCTCAAAGATGCTGTCCGTTTCCATGTGATGACCTTAGTCATATGTTCCATAGGTTCTACAAAATCAATGGAGAATTGACATAATGGAAAGAAACATGAAAACACACACTGAGGAAGCTGTTTATGTCTTCAAAATCACCACAGGTTCTATAAGATAATTTGCGAATTCTTTCTCAATAGCTGAGCTAAAGATCGAATTGTCCCACAAAAAAGAAAAAGAAACATTGACTCGCAACAGGAGCTAATCTTACCATGAGAAACAAGTGCAGTCTTTCCACGACAGCAAACAAATTTTACAGCCACCAAAATAGCTGAGGTAGATGACCCCCCTATGAGAATGGAAGTGGTTATACTATGTTTGCACAAATGTTCGATAACTAAAAAAGTTCAAAAAATTGCACCAACAAGCATCCATGGCATTTGAATTTAAGTGGACAAATAAATATGCCAACTATAACTCAGCCATTTGACTCATTTACAGAAATAATTACCTTTTGCCTCAGTATATCCAACCCTGATATTGTTTGCCTCAAGCATTCTGGAGACCTCCTTGCCAGATTCAGAGGCTCTAAAAAAGCGATGCTCTATATCCTTAATACTTGAAAGAAAATCCTTAGCTCTATGCGTAATGAACTCCGACGGATCCTCTCTCTCTGCAGACAAATTGTTCACCGCTACTGCTTTCTCCCTCTTTGAACCTGATTGTCCAAGGGTGGAAACATTAACATTCTGCCCCTCTTCTACATGCCTCATCTGACCAACAAGTAATTGTCCACTAGAACCTTCAACTGCTCTCAATCTAGATGATGTGGCAGTACCTTCCACTATGAAGTTACAACTGCCATTTTGAGTTATTGAATTGCCAGAATTTTCAACCCCGTTTTGCTCCAGTCCAGGCTTCAAAGTTACTTCATGTACTCGACTGTTTTTATCTAAACCAACTTCTGTCCATTTTCCTTTTGCATCCACCACACTATGTTCAACACCAACCCTTTCACTCCTAAACTCATTCCACCCTCCAATATCATCAAACTCCATATCCAAGTCACCATGCCCTACAAATCTAAAACTCTCACCAGTATCACTTGGATCAAAAAAATCCCAAGAGCCACCTGACTCAAAAGGAGGAGGCGGCGGCGGCGGCGGCATAGAGAACCCTAACGACTCATCCTCTACAAAATCACTACTATTATTCAAATTAAACTTAACAGTAACTGCATTACCACCTCCACCAGCTCTCATATAACTCATATTCAACACTGGTGGTGATATTGGACTCTCAAAGTGCAATGGTGAATCTGAGACCTCTGCATTGTGGGAGGGAGAGGGAGAGAGGTATGAAGAATGTGACGGAGACTTGTCAAGCTCGGTGGCTGAGGTTGTTGACAGAGAAGACTCTATCAAAACCTCCGCTTCAGCGAATCGCCGGAGAGCTACACCAATGTTTCTAAGAGAGTTAATGTAAGAAACATGAGCTGCTGCAAGATTGCACCTCGAATCGATTGCTTGCTTTATGAATTTCCTCCTTTCCTTGCACAGAGCCAAAGGTTCAGTTTTGTCAACTTTGGAGCTCGCAGAACCCATTTTTGAGCCAAAATACTAAAATACAGTTCATAAAATCAACTCCATTTCTCAAGCCTGTAAACAGAAAGTTCTTCAAATGAGGCAATGGCTTCAACAAAATCCAAACTTATGCACTGGGAAATAAACAGTACCCATAAAACCACTTGGAGAAATCCAAGAAGCTAAGGAAATGAAAAAAACAAAGAGTATGAGAAAGCTAAAACCTTTCACCTCAAAATCACACACCTTGGTCAAGAAACAGAACAGACTTTTCCTGCCATGAGAACATAAAAGTTTTTTTCTCCAAGAAACGAAAAACCCACTTGGGGAAAGCTTCAATTATAGGATTGAGACAAGACCCGATAATGAAAAACGAAATTGTAATAGAAAAAAATTCAACTTTCTTTTCTTTAAGAAGAGAACAAAACAAGGCAAAAGCAGAGACGAGTATTTGTTTTCAAACAAGATACGAGGAAGGGAAGAGGACACTAGCTGGGAAGTCAAAAACTCAAGACATAAACAGAAACCTGAAAGGGAAGATTAAAAGCAATGAATGCAGGTATGGCACTGAAGCGCATCAGTTATCAGGACTTCAAAAGGAGCAGTTTTTGTACTGTGAGAATGAGAGAGCGAGTGTGAAATGATGAAAATGCACAAAGAGCACATACAGAAGGAAAGAGAGATAGGTATCTGCAAAAGTTGATAACAGAGCGGAGAGGGAAGGCAAGCCCTCGTTTTGTGTGCATAATAGTAGTGATGTTCACTGATTTGATGGAACGAAAACCAATGCTATATTAACATTAACAAAAACTCTACACAGTTTAGCTAACAGTAAAATTATCATGCTACCCTTCAATGGAAAACGATAAAACCTTAAGGGTGGGGTATCTTGCTTTTTTACTGCCCCGTTAACAAAAACTCTAATATGGTGTCAAATGGATTGTTACAGACTTTACAGTAAAATATTGTGATGTCCTCGAGTGGAAAAATATGAAGCTTGAGGCTGAGATGTTTTTGTATTTTTCACTGCTTCATTAATCATTAAGAAATTTTATGGGGTATTTATATTTTTAAAAATTTTAAGCCTAATTTTTTTTTTCAAAATTAATAAAATTTAAAACTACTAACCAATAACTTTCTTGATTTTTCATTAGTTTCTGAACCGTAAAAATATTTCTTTGTTTTTAAGGTAAAAAAAAAATATTGAATTGTTAAATAAGAGTATTTTGAGGTTTCTAAATATTCATGTAAAGTGAAAATGCATTTTAAACCTTGAAAAAGATAAAATAAGATAAGCTTTGTATTTGGAAGAATTTTTGTATTTTTATACAGGTATTTTGTGTAATTGCTAGGGTTATCAAGGGCAGTTTAATACTTTCACCTTGTTTTTGAATTTTTTAATGCGAAAAATTGTTGGTGCGTGTTGGACCACCGAATGACCAAAACTAGCATTTTGTCATCTTCTTATATGCGACACCATATCCTCTTTCATATGAGGTGACGTGTGGCCTGAATTGTTACTGTTGATTTTTGGTTTCCCTCCCTTCTTTTCTCTCTCTTAATAGGTAATGTACAACATTGTTCTTTTTTATTTTTACTTTTTAATTCCAGTCCTCATTCTCTTAATTTAATATTTTGTTCATTTTTTTTATTTATAGAAGTTTTTGTTTCTTTTCAATTTAACATATATTTTTTAATTTTAATCCTCATTCTTTTAATTTTTTATTTCTTTCTTATTTCTTGTATAGAATCTTTTTTCAATTTAGTTCTTCAATTGCAATTTCTCATATGTTTTGTTTTTCATTTTGATCTCTTTTTATTATATTTTTTCTTGACACTTTTGTTGAAGTTTTTTTTACTTTCAATTTTATAATTCAATCAAAGTTTTTGTTGTTTTATTTTTTTTTTCAGTTCAACCCTCATTCTTTTGATTTGTTTTTTCTTTTATTAAAACTATTTTTTAAATTCAACCTAACCCTCCAATTGAAAATTTATATCCCTCTAATTAATGTTTCTTTCACCCTTATATTTTTTAGATCTTTTTCATGTAATTAATTTTTTTCATGGTTCATCTTTTGACATTTAATTTGTTAGGAATTCCGCTACGCATGATCTTATCTTTATGTATTAGTTTTTTATATTAGTTTTGTAATTATTTTCAAGTTTTTTTATGAATTTATCTTTAGCCTCTTGATCCCAAAATACAAACATTTTTTTTTGTTTTTTTAAGATCAAATATGTATTTTAATTGTACATAAGAATGGGAAAAAAAAACAAAAAAAAACCTTGTCCAACATAGCAATATTTTTTTGATCCCGGGTAAAGAAGTATATTTACTATTTATTATAAAAAGTTAAAAAAAATCATTGATTAACAGCTCTAAATTCCGTTGATTTCGAAGATAAAAAAATATTTTAATTGTGAAAAAAAGAAGAAGAAAAGTTTTAAATACCCAGAAACAACGACCTGACGCTACAGGAAAACACCCGTACTCTGAATATTTCGTTAAATATATATATAACCCTTTTTGTTGCTTAGATTCCTGCTGGGTTTACTGGAAGTGCTGGCATCGGTTCTCAGAATACATAAAGGAGGTAATCATTACTCATAATACAACTAAAAATACGTCGTGTTCTTGTTTCGAGGATCCAGTGATTGAATATTCAATAATGTTAGAAGAACGTGATGGTGGTTTCTGGGCATGGAATGTCGCAGTGTTGTGGAGAACGGAAGTCAAAAGGAGGGGATAAATTGCGTACTATTATACTATTAAAACAGTCAAAAGGAGGTTATTCTGCAAATAAGCCAAAAAAGTATACTACGATTATACTATTAAAATAGCTAAGTGGAAAATGAGAAAAGAAAAGCTTGATGGCACTCGTGGGTATGGATAAACTGCATGCAGCACCAGCTTAGAGAAAAACCACTAACGAATGGGCACCAGTTTAATAAATTTCATAAACAAATTTAATACTAAATTTAAGATTTCACTGCATAAATTTTTTTTCACTATTTAATAAATGCTTGGATAAAAATAATCTATTTGGATTCTAATTGTTTCCTTACTTTCCATTTCCTTTTTTTTTATTTCTTTCAATTTTTACCCCCTTCACTAAAGACTGCTTTTGTTTATTTATAACTTTTGTATTTGCGGTGTAAAAAACACACTAAAAATTTTTAGGAATTTCCTTGTATTTATAAGATCGGATCACGATAGAGCCAAAATGCATTATATTTTTCATTTTCTTTTGTTATACATGAAGATTAAAAATTTGTTTGTTTTTATGATTTAAAAACGCTTTTAAGAAAAATAATTTTTTTCTTTGCTTCAATTGTTTTTTATATTTTCAGATTGTTTTGATATATTAATGTTAAAATAATTATTTTTTTAAAAAAAATATTATTTTAATGTATTTTCAAGCAAAAAACACTTTAAAAAATAACTGATATTATATTTCTAAATATCCCCTAAATTTATATTTCGAATTGAAATTTCAAATTTAGTAACTAATGAGGAATATAGACCTATGTTGAAAATGAGAAATTATAATGTTCTACAATTTTTACAAGTTATACGAATAGAGGATGCCAGCTTTACAATTTTTCTCAATATATCAAGTACATAAATTTTAATATTTTTTTCCCTTTAAGTACACCAATTTCTTTAGAACTTCCAACCAAGTGCTTTTGTCTACCTTTGTTAATCGTTTAATTATTTGATGACGTGTCCTTTGATTTTGATATGTTGTTGGTACATAACTTTTTAATTTATCTCAATTGAGTGCATAATAGACTTTAATAATTCTCATTTTGGTACACCAACTTTGTTTTATTGCATTAATTAAGCACTTTCATCATTTTTTTTTCTTTAATAATGTGTTTTTCTAGCAAAGGTACCCCCTACATAATATTTAATCATGTGATTACCGGGGTATCTATATGGGAGCCACCTCTTCTCCATCTTCTAGGTTGAACATGATCGATTTATACCATAGGTTCAGAGCACGGGAGGTAACTAGGACTTGCTTTTCTTTATTGGCTGGAGTCTTTCCTAGCAGATAGCTCGCTTAGGATCACATTGAGTTCAGATAATGTCTCATGGTGCGCACTTTTCTTCTCCCCCCCCTCTGGTCAAGCTGGGAGTTCTTCTTCATAAAATGCTGGAGATAACCTTTGCTTATAAGCCTTTGTATCTCATTTTTCAAGGCAAAACACTCTTTGGTGTCGTGGATCTTGTCTATATGGAATAAATAACATGTTTTGTATTCCAATTCTAGGGGTTTCCTTTCATGAAAGGGGGATGATTCACGTACGTACTCTTTTCCTTAGATATATGTAAAGATTTTTGTTAAGATGATGTTCACTGGTGTGGCTTGGAGCTTCGAGAAGGAAAAACAGCTGTGCATAAACCCCTTTTAGGGTTTTTCTTGTATGTCTAGGGGCTCTATTTAGAGACTGACAATGCTTTGGATGTTCATCCCTCCATATATGAAAGCAAAGGTGGGATTGCTATGTGATTCTCCACAATTACGAAAATATCAGGTTTATGAAGACGAGACAATTCATGTACATAACACCTAAAGTCCAACTTTCCTGCACCTCGGAAGTGCCGAGCCATCACATAAATGATTAAGATGTAGAAAGGATACCCATATGATCATTAAGCGGCAGGATCCGCAGGTTGAGCTGCAGCATCAGCCATATTCGCACTATCTATAATGTCCTCACTATCCATGGATATGAACCATCATTCCCTGGTCCAGGGACAGAACTGGGAGGCTCTGGTTTGGGCATAGGCTTTTGGTTAGGGGGTTCCCTTTTAACTGCCTGAAATTGATCATCTGTAAGATGTTGTGGTGATAGATGTGAGGTTGTATTAGTTACAGTAGCAGAAAACGCTACCTGAGGTGTTCTCTGCCATTTGAATAAGTTGTGGATCCACCACTGGGATCTGAATAGACATACCAACACATGGAGCCGATGATTCTATGTGATTTTGTATGGCAGGAGTCTGACAAAAAGAAGAAGAAGTCACTGGATCAACATGGGCTTCCTTGTTTTTGGCCATTGCTTCAGATGAAGTGGGTTTCCCTCAGTTGAGCCTTACTAGATCCCTTAGTAGAATCTATTATGGCATATGACGCATGAAAATCCTGGGTCCGTGGTCTTACTGTTCGAAAATGATCAAGTATCATCTTTGGACCCCTTCCTAAGGCATTGTCAAAATCTTCCTTCTCATCAAACTTGACCAAGAAATAGTCAAATCCCAAATCCAGTACATCAAAACCAGCAGTAGGTTTCCATAGCTGTTCAATCTTGGTGTAAAGCAATTTGAAGGCACTGCTTCTACCCAGTAAATTCATAATAACCGATTGCCTCCATGGAGTCTCCAAAGTTGCCAAAAACTGGGGATCAACATTAACTACAGGAAGTAAAAGGTTGCCACAGCGAAACTCTTTTGTAGCGAATCCCGTAGCAATAAGATTCACTGGTTCTCGTACTTTTGCAGCATAGGCTGCCTGTTTCTGTTTCTCCCATGCCATGAGTTTACATAAAAAGTTCTTTAGTGTATTGCTTGGAATGAACTTACTTGAAACAAAATTTGAAAATTCAAGTTTTTTTTTTTTTCATTTTTTTTTCTTATAGAATTTATTGTTATTCAAAGTAGCCGTGCTTGTTCCCAAAGTAAATTAGCATATCAATTGCATAATTGGTGAATTTGCATATGATGATAATGATAATAATAGCTAAAGTTTAGAATTCTTTTTCTCGTGGGATTATTTGTAAACAAAAGCCTTGCTACATTAATCTATGAAGCGCAATTAGTAGTTTCCTAATTATACTCCTATATTGATTGCCTCTTCAAAGAAAAATGACTAATGAAATGTACAATTTGGTTTTTCATTAGAATTCATATAAGCTATGCCTTTGGGGTATGCAGCTATCAAATTCCAGTTTTGCAGCCGCACAGGAGTAACCTTTCCTGAATCTGTTAGTGGTTCTGTTCCTCATTTCAACCTCTGCTGCGAAGACAGCACAAACCGGTCTGTGATCGGAAAATCTTGACTCGCGGCGGACATAGGACAACTGCTCAATGCCATCACCACGCCATAATATCCTATCGCACCTGAAAAACGAGCTTCAAGCAATGAATTTTTCTGTTCTTTTCTTCATTAGTAGTTTATACAGTTAATACTAGAAGAGTAAATACCATGCTGGTGTTCGACGTTTCCTTCTGGATTTGACAGTTTCTCCAGCATA
>Ga0325410_1005545_pt1 | contig 13934 bp, 7 predicted proteins | sample PopdelMetagenome_16_FD_206182 | JGI IMG/M metagenome (GOLD analysis project Ga0325410, IMG submission 206182) | Populus deltoides microbial communities from Bellville, Georgia, United States - Xylem-PdIQD-R3 | ecosystem: Host-associated > Plants > Phyllosphere > Stem > Wood/Secondary xylem... | reverse complement strand
CAAACTTAAGAGAGATAAATTGGAATTAATCTTATGTTTCACAAGTATATAATAAAGACATTTTATTTTGTGATATAACTGTTGCTATCTACTCCAATTATCATTATTTATACAAGAAGGTATAATTTTTTGTACTCAACAATGCTGGACATGGACATGCCACGGCTGGAACATTTTTGTCCCTAAAGCTATAACCCTGTGAGGTTCTTCTATTGATATAAAGGTAGTAGTGTAGAAGGCAGGTGGGGGGCCAAATTGTATCACGTACGTATAGAAGAGATCAGAAGCCAGAACCTAGGCTGTATCTTGTGAAAGATTGGCATTTTTGCTTCTCATCAGTCATCACCGAAAGGTCATTTAAGATCACATGTTTCTCTCTCTCTCTCTCTCTCTCTCTCTCTCTCTCTCTCTCTCTCATTTATATATACTGCAAGTATTTCTAGCTAAAAAGCCATTGAAGCAACCATTTTACCTCATTTGGATGCAAGACTTTCGTGACACTCTCTCATTTTTTACTTTTATGGATTTTCTTCCTCTTGCTTTCACTTTGCAGTAGTTCCCATTTTTGGTTCAAGTAATTACTTACCGAATTTTGCATATCCCTGATATCTGAACAAATTCATTGTGGAGGTTGAGTGCCAGCTAATTATATATAATCTTGAAGGTATTAATTAATAATTCTAAAGTCTTAAACCCAATATATATGCTGCCGAAATAGACCCAGCAGTGCTACTTATATATAATGCATGATAGCTCCTACGCTTAAACCTTCCTTTTGGGAACTCCATAATACGTTCTTGCTTCTGGCTAGATATATATATTCTTAGCTAGCTAGGGTTTAGTTCAAAGACAAAATTATTTTGTTGTTTATCCATCCAAGTGTCGTGTCGTGTCGTTATTTTGACTTCAATGATATTCGTCTCCACTTGTGTATCTCTTTCTCTTGTATGTGTACACAGTAACCTAGATAAATATGAAGCACATACTACTAGTTAATTAATATCTGGTGGAGACCCATGAAAGGATCTGTAATAAATGGGTAGACTACTCTTCTCTTTCATTTGTTTCTTTCTTCGCTGTCGTGCGCAAGGCGCATCTCTTTCTAACCCTTGAACCAAATTCGATCCACATATACATATCCTGTGTAATTTGACTTCTTGCAATGGAGTATTTATTAATTAGCAGGACTTTTTTGTTTTTCTTTTTCCTCTCAGTCTAAACATGCTGCTGGTCTCGCACAAATTACACAGAGTGTGAAATGCTTAATTAGGTTATTTCATGACATTCAATTCATTAATATATAATATGATTAATTACAATTTGCAAAGAGATCCTAACTTCTCAGAATCCCTGAGAGATTAAACAAAACAAAAGATTAAACCCTGAGAGATCACACTGCTATTTTTTTTCTTTGATTTTTCCTCCACTGGTTTAGCTGAAACTAAAAATAAAACAAAAGAAAAGGGAAAAAAAAAAAAAAGGATCGAGAATGGGAGAGAAGGAACAATAACGTGCTCAGAATATTGGAGACAGTTCCATGATTTCTTCCACTTGAACAGAACCATTTTCATCCAAGAGCCACTTCTCAAGAAATGACAGGGGGGGAGTGCTTTCATCAGATTTCTGCTTCCTCTCAGTCATTGTAATATTGGCCTTCTCATCACTTGTAGAGCTCTTGAAATCCTTTGTAGTAGTAACAACAGTAGCAGAATCACAAGAGGATTTGTCCCATGCAACATTATTCAAGTTCTCAAGTGATAAAATGGACTCAAACTCTTCATGAGAGATTAGATCACCACTTTCTTCCTCGGGTTTTGGCCTATAAGATTGAAGAGAATTTGTAGCCACTGAATTGCCAAAGCTATGACCATTGTTTTCCAGGCTGTTGTTGTTTTTCTCCCAATTTTCTTTGAGAAGATCAGTGCCGTTTGGCTTTGGAGATGATCTCATCCAACCTTCAAGAAGGCGCGAAATGTTTTCGGTACTTGATGCATATGTGGAGACCTGATTAGGCCTGTTGAGGACTGAGGAATCGGTGGTGAAATCATCCAAGCACTTTCTCTCATTGAAACTTTTCGACATAAACTGACTACTTGCTGAGCCTTGTGCCATAGGATCCAAAGCTGATTGGAACTTCTTTAGCTTCTTCTTCAGGTGGGTGTTCCAGTAGTTCTTTATATCATTATCTGTTCTCTGGGGAAGATATGAAGCTATGGCTGCCCATCTGTCGTCCAAATAAATCAAGAACAACAAAAAGGATTCAAATTAATTCATGACATGTAATTATGTCATAAAAAAATACTAACGATATAATTCGATTTACCAAATGAAAAACACAAAAATTTAAACAGAAAATTGAGGTTTTTGGGGATTACTTGTTACCCAATAAAGCTTGCAAGTGAATTATCATCCCTTCTTCATGTGGTGTAAAGTTGCCTCGCTTAATTCCTGGTCTGAGGTAATTAGTCCATCTAAGCCTGCAACTTTTGCTGCACCTTAACAACCCTTTGCAAGCAAAAAGATATATTGATCCATTAGTGTACTCCATAATTCAATGTTTATTTACGTACTGATCATCCAAAAATGAAAACCCCATGTCTAGAAAAACATTGGAAATGTAAGTCCCATTCCAAGATTTCAAAACTGGTCATTGGGATTCATTTCATAAATGATGAGGAGCAATCAGATGGATCTAAGTTGTGGAACTTACCAGTGTTGGTAGGAACTGATCTCCAATTTCCTGGACCATGTTCTTGAATATAAGAGACTAGGATGATGTCCTCCTCAGGGGTCCATGGACCTTTCTTGATCCCAACTTTGTCACAGCAAGGAGGTCTTCCCATGGCTTAGGACCTTCACCCACAATTTCCTCTCTCTTTTCTTTTGCTAGCTAATCACTCTCCCTTTCGTCTAGGCTAAAGCTTCTCTCTATAGGGACTTGTCAAATAGTGTAATCTATCACCATGTGAAAGTATATATACATGGACTTCTAGGGGGGCACCAGGTTTCTTTTTACACCACACTTGATCTACCATGCTGACTCACCTTGCCTTTTTATTAAATTTCACTTAGTCAATCTAGAAAGAGAAGCCAATGTCAGAAGGGAAGTGAATGTCTCTCCTGTGGCTTTTCCTATCTGGCCGATCACGTGCCACTGCAGCTCTTTTCACCCAAAGGTAGGAAACTTCTCAGCCCTCCAGTCTTTATTTCTCTTCTATCCTGCACCTCTCACTTTGGGTAAAGTACAATACTTCTTTTGTATTTCATTATTATGGATCAATGACTTCCATAGGTCGCTACGGCCTTCGCGGCAAATCAGGTTTGTAAGATGCTGTGTTTTTAAAAAAAATTTAAAAAAAAATTATTTTTTTTAATGTTTTTAAATTATTTTAATGTTAAAATATCAAAAATAAATTTTAAAAAAACTCTACTATAATATTAAACAAACTTTTAGAGTTAAAAAAAAAACTCAAAAATAAACAAGAAATCGCAATACCATCAAGACTATACAAAAAAAAAATCCATTAAAAGCTTTAATTTTGCTATTACAAGATTAACAGTAAAAAAACTCAAATATATATTTAATGTGCTTATTCGGAATATTTGAACCAAGGTGAATTTCATGAATACAACATCAATAAATAAAGATCGGACCTTAATCAATTTAATTCGTGTGCAAAATGGACCTAATCATCTACTTCATTGGCTAATTAATTTCGGCTGTTTGAGGCTTATTTTTTTTAATGTACAGTTTACTCTAACAGTCATAGCTTTCAATCCAACCATTGGATCGAGCTGAAATTTCATCAGAAATTTTTAGAGATCTTGCTCTATATTGGATTAATATTTCAGGTCAATTAAATATTTGAAAGACCTTGCGATAAGATCCAGAAGCTACCGGTATTTATATTAGTTTTCATAGTTGATTTAGGATTCTTTTTTTTTAGAATTCTTTTATTATTTTTTTAGCATTGTTTATGACATTTTATTTAGTATAGATAGGATTATTTAGCTTGTATTTAGAATTTTTTTAGGGGAACAAACTTTGTTTTCAACAATTATTACTGTGTATGAGAAGCTTTGCTCAATCTTTTTGTTCTTCATTCAACTACTCTAATTTATCGAAGAATTAACCAAATTTTATGGCATCTTCTATACTTCTCATTTTCATCTCTTTATAGATGTTAGGTGGGGATTCAATTATTTATAGTCTGGTGTTTCAATAGAGGTTATCGTTGTGTCAAGTTCAATTTCAAACTTGACCTTAGCTTTCTTAAAAAGAGTTAATTTGATTGTAGGTTTCTAGATTCTCATATTCACGGGGTTCACATCAAGTCACTACCTAGTTTAAGGTAGCTAGAAACTATAATTGGTTTTCAGATATTCTTAAGGGGTTGATTATACTAAAAGAAAGACTCATCACCCTAAAATATTATACCTAAGGTAAGCTAACTCATATATTCTAAAACTTGTGATGGTGTACTTATTGGGCCTTTCTAATTATATGCTTAAACTAAAATATTCTTGAAAATAAAGACCTAGGATATTGATTTGGTATTGAGTTTGGCTACAAGGCTCGATCCTCACTTTTAAAACACGGACGTTGAACTCGAGAAGATGACGAATATTAAAATGGGTTTTTTGAACTCATTTTATTGATTATGTCCCAAATTAAGCTTTTGGGTCACCACTCACTCTCAATAAACCTTATAAGGTCATGTTGACCTGGTCTAAATCGACTCACGATATGGTACAAAGGAATATATCCTAAAACAAAAAAAAAAATTCTTAGCATCCATTCTCACCAAAATAAAATAGAATAAATTAATTACTGAATAATAACTAAATATAAAATAAAAGGACATGCTACATATTTTTTTATCCTTTTTTTGTTTTAAAAAATGTTATCACGTCATAAGTGACTTCGTTGGTAGGATGATGAATTACTATCCTATAGAAAACATGAGTAAAAACATTATTGTCAAAACACCAATCAACTAACAAATTCAAATTCATTTTTCAGAAAAATCATTTTTATTTATTTTTTATTCAAAAATCAAAATATAAAAATAAACAAACACAAAAAAATACAAAATCAAAAAAATCTTTTTTTATATAAGAAAATATTCATACCATTAAAAAATGTAAATAAAACAAACTCCATGTAAAATCTCACCTTTCATATATAAAATTATAAAAAAAAACCATCAAATCTAACACAAGACATTCATCATTTATATACGAAAATTGATAAAAATAGATTCAATTCTCTCACCAATCCATCATCACATCTTATATAAATCAAATCTCAATCAACTCTTCACACCAGAATAATCTTAATTAATCCATGTTACTTAAACTATAAAAAAATTAAGGCATCATATATAAATCCAATTCATCACATCTGAGTAAATTCAATTAACCTATATGGACATATCACATGTAACCCAATGTGCTATACCAAAATACCAACAAAAATAAAATAATTTAATTTAACATGCCATGTACAAAAAATTAGAAACATCCAATATGAATTAAGCTTCTCTATTCAAAATTCAAACATATGTATAAATAATACACAACCTGCATATAATTCAAACCAATCATCATAAGAAAATTTTGTTTTCAATAAAAATGAACTTAAAAATTAATTATCAGTGGCTAGAATCTACTAGAGGTTGGCTGGATAACGGCAACACATGGCATTCACTCGCGGACAAATAAAATTAGGCAATGATGAACATAAGTAGTGCGTGCTCCTCACATGCTACCTCTAACCTATATAAAAAGTAAGAAATTATTGGCTTTTTAGGTGGCAATTGAGGTTGAGATGATTGAATCATTTTTGGATTTGATTTCATGTTCATTTTTCTTGGTTTCTAGATGATATTTCAGGTTGAATTTGGTGGAAAAGAGGGATTATTTTAGTTTGGTTATGGTCTAAATCTGGCGTGCTATTTTGGTTGGTTTTGGGCAAAAGCTAGCATTGGTTTATGAGGAAACCGAGTTGCTATTGATGGTGTTTGTTGTTATCTGAGCTAAAAGGGATGAGGTTGTGAGTAGGGCTACTACCATTCGGTTTTTAAATGATGGAGAGTAGGACTTTTAATGCTGTTATATTGATCACAGTAATGGAAAGATTGGATAATGGTGAGGATTACTACCAAAATTTTATATTTTACCAACATATTATTTCGTCAGTAGTTAAACAATGATTCTATCAGCATGATTTTTTTACCAATGGGCTCATAAATGGTTACTATTCATCAAAAAAACTTTTCTCTTGTTATGTCGATCATTTCATCGGTGCTCATAGATGGAAGCACATGTAACACCCATATGTGATTTTAGCTTCATGTACAATCGCTAGATATTGATCATTTCAGCACTAAGTCGTTCTGTCTCAACAGTAAAATGGGTCGTCTGAGCTTCAACTTGTTGATTTAAAATCACCTTGAGCTCTGGAGTTTGAGTACTCAGAACTGATTGCAAGCATCAATGAGTTGAAACACTTTGGGCAGTCCGCAAGTTCTCGGTTGTAGTGTTTGAGATACTGTAAACTTGATTACTATTAGGTCCATAGCCAACCATATTTCCAAATCAAGTTTTGGATAGGTTGAAAGATCGTTCTCGTATCTCTCTTGAAACCAAGTGTTGTACGTTTCTTGGAGAGAAAAAATCAGCAAATTCATAAAAATAATAACTTAGAAAAATAATTTGTTGAAATAAAATATACCATGAAGTACTGAGCTCGGCTATGCATGAGTTGTTGCACCCTTTTCCGACGATCATCATTTCACACGTGCATTTCTAATAAAAGTTCCATTGGTCTTGGTTCATGTCCACAACCTATAACCTGAAAGAAAAAATTGTTTTTAGTTAAACATATTCATATAAATCAACAATTTTAAAAAATAGATGCAATGAAAAAAGAATCTTATTATTTCTTTTACATGTGAAACAAACAGAATGAATCCACTGGTGTGCGTGGTAATGAATCATGAATCTGCATGTTTTGTTTCTCCGCATCGAATCGTTACTGTCACATAAAATGCTCAGACATTACTTGTTGAATATATTCTACCCATACAGCCTCCAAGATATATGGAGATCTGAAATCCTTCCAAATCATCATGTCTTTCTAGCCTAGAAGCTCTTTTTATTTAGCATATTTTTTAGTTTTTGTTTTTCTGAGCCTCGTACAAAAAATCATGCAACCCATATGGTAAAAATAAATTATCAGTTAATAAATGAAAAATATAATTTTAACATTTAGATAAAAAAAAAATATAATATATTGCACTCAAAAGGGGACAGATTACTAGTAATAAAATAAAATACATGATTAACAGTATAAACAATAGTAAAAGCAGCATCACTCAAAAAGCATTCAGGACAAGAAGTTAGAGTTGATATGACATATAGTATCAACTATTAAAAATAGGTGTATGTATACATTTAGCACGTCTATTTTGTTGAAAAATAGGAGCAAGAATGTTGAGTAATTCTTCCAAATTTAGAAATGAGATGAAAAAAAAATTAAAATCTCGAAATTCCATTGCACTATCAATATGAAATGTTTAATGACACAAGAATACAAAAGAATTGTATTTTGGTCAAGGCAAAGTAGATCAACTTTTTTTTAAAATAAAATAATATATTATCTAGATGTATTTTTTAGTGAAAAGTATTTTGAAAAACAACTATTACCACAATCTTAATTGTTTTTTTTTTCTATTCAACTTTTTTAAAAAATTAAATAATATATTATCTGGATATATTTTTTTAATGAAAAGTATTTTGAAAAACAAGTATTACCATAATTTTAATTGTTTTTTAAAATGTTTTTGTTTTCTCTATTCAATTTATTTTTTAAAATGTTTTTCATATTGATATAATTTAAAAAAAAAATTAAATCAATGTTTTTATATGTTTTATAATAATTTTAATATACCAATATTAAAAAATATTATTTTAATATATTTTTAATTAAAATAAATATTTTATAAAAACACATCACATTACCCATCAAAGTATTAATTAATTGTATCTGCCGTGTAAGGAAAGTTGGCAATCATTTTGACAAAGTTTTGTTCATTAATTGACAGGACTTTAGCCCAAGGACCCCTTCCATGTCTTCACAGTGTATTGTTAAAAAGTACAGTCTGTCTCTTAATAGGTGTTGAAAGCTTACAACACTACTCCCTATTGTAGCCTCTGCCTAAGCTGTCAGGAACTGTGGAAACTTCCGAAGGCTACGCACCTAAAAGTACGGCTACTTAAGCAGATCAACTTCATCATCTCGCTTAATTCATTAAATTTTAAATTTATTTATTAAAAATTATTGGTTAAAATTTTATAAATTTTAAAATTATTAAAGATTTATATAATTATTAATTTTAAGATCCATAAAATTACTCAAAATACATACAAGTTATCTCAGATACTTACATTAATTTAAAAAATAAAAAATCACAACAAGCTTTTTTTAATTGACCTTAAAAAATAAAAGGTTTTAGGTGATGTTGTAAAAAATTAGAGATAATTCTCAATTATATTGGAAATATCATAAAAAAATTAATTAATGATTTAATAACATATAAATTATTAATGATTTAAAAGATATTAAATTATTAAAAATTTACATAATTATTAATTTTAAGACCTATAAAATTAATCAAAATACATATAAATTATCTTAAATATATATATTAATTTAAAAAATGAAAGATCACATCAAGCTTTTTTAATTAGCCTTAAAAAAAAGGGTTTTAGGTGATACCGTAAAAAATCAAAGATAATTCTCAATTATATTGGAGATATCGTAAAAAAATTCTTAATGATTCAATAACACTAAAAATTATATAAAAAAAAAAATTAACTTGATTGTATAATAATTACTATTCAAAGGTTTTAGGTGACTGGCTTGTAATTAAAATTGGAGGTGGAAAATATATACATTTGAAAACAAGTGTGATGACTCTATTGATTAATTTTTTTTATGTTATTAAATTTATTTTCTCAATATCTTTTTATGATGTTGATGATATTATAATTAAAATTTAGCATTGTTAGAATTATAATTCAATTATATTTTTGAGATTTTTTAAAATTATTTTTAGTTTTAAATTATTTTTTATATTTTATAATCATTTTAACTTGCTAGTATTAAAAATAATTTATGATATTGATGATGTTATAATTAAAATTTTGTATTGTTTAGAATTATAATTCAATTATATTTTTGAGATTTTTTAATATTTTTGTAGTTTTAAATTATTTTTTATATTTTATAATACTTTAACATGCTAATATTAAAAATAAATTAAAAATATTATTTTAATTTATCTTTAAATAAAAAGAACAACATTCAACACATTTACACCACTTTATAAAGACACACACGAAAAGGAGTAATTTGAAGGGTACCGACCCAACGACTATTTCGGTCTAAACAAGCCTCCTTCGTTTCTTCAATTGCATGGTATCATCCTTGTCACCAAAATTCAATCAGTAGCAAGCACCACTTTAGTCTTTAGATTCCTATTGCCATTAGAGAAATAGTCTTACAAACTTAGCTTCCAAAAGGATCAGTTGATTGAATTTTATTTTTTTTTTTTAAAAAAAAAAGATTTTTTCCTGGAAGATTTGAGAATTATATTATATTATATTATATTACTTTTTAATGCACAATATTACCCTCTAAAAATATTTTATTTACATTTCTTCATATAATACACACACACACACACACGTGTCTTCATGCATGTATAGAATTTGAGTATATATCATTATATTATACTTATGTTATAATTGTGATCATCTCATAACACTAGAAGAATTGGTTCGGTGATGAAGAAGAATGTATCTTTTTTTTTTCTTTTTGAGTTTAAACTTTAGAGCTAGCATTTAGAAAAATTTATTAAAATACTATATGCATTTGAGTGGTACCACCAAATTCGCCTGCAGATATTTATGCGAGAGTTTACGCAGTGGGGGAGGCTTTTGCATTCAAGTTCACGCGGAGTGGAGTTAGCATTCATAACTATACTTTTACTCCACAATTAAAGATTTTACTTGAAGAACTAATTAAACCACCACCCAACATTTGCAAACAAAAAAATAATTTTTTTTTAGTGCTAATGCAATTCTTTTTACTTGTTACTGGGTTTGAATTAAATGCATTATAAAAATTAAATGTACTAAATTGGTAGTCCAATCCCCTCTCTCTTTCTTGGCTGGATTTTACGAGGTAACACCCTCATGGGGTCGGCCATCAAGAGTTTTTTTTTTTTCCCTTCATCTTTTAACATAAGATGCCCCAAGGACAAGTTAACCAAACGAAATACTGTAACTCCACCAGTAGGAATCCCTAGAACTTCAGTGGTATTTCTTGGATTACAAGGTAACAACAGCATCGTCTAAAAGGTTTTGAAGGGAATGAAAACCAGACACCAGAGCGCAAACACCGTTCACCAGACAACTTACTAAAAGTTGAATAAAGAATTGGGACGTTAGTGACAACGTAGCTCATCTTTCCCCTACTTCACAGCTTTCTTGGCAACCGCAGCCAACAATTAAATTCTCCGGTAGCTAAATTCTCCGTCAGATAGCTGTATGCCCATCAGGCAGGGGACAGCAAGCCTCATCCACGAGACCTGGGCTACTGCCTCGGTAGAACTGAAGTACTTGTTCATGTTGACAAGAATCAATGTCACAACACTGGCTTACGAAATTCAAGAAATCCACATCCTCTAACATTGTTCCTTTCATGGAGTATCAATAAACGACCCAACCTTGTGACCAAAAATAAAATCTAGCATAGCCCAGACAACAGGTTGATTCATGTACATACAGATGATAACACTACGTAATGTTAACTTAATATATGAAACCCTAATCGGTTTCTACAACGATTTCCCATTCTCATGGACTCAGGATCAAGTCCCCCACTCAACATCTCCTGTAGCAAAGCTTGTCAAGAGCCCAGTAGAGAATCCAGTTCTGTAACTCTATCAAGGAGAAGACTGAGGACTGTACCAACTAGAGATTTTTCCATGGCAGTACCAGCCAGGCTGTTGGTTGTTTGTGAAAGCCTCCAATGCTTTGACGTTTTACCCTTGCTTTTCAGGAACTGGAGAGACAATTAAAAAGACACTTAGAGATTGTTTTACAAGCAAGTCCTACCAAAAAGAAATGTCAAAATACGGAATAGGCAAATTCATATTAGTAGGTTTAGTGAGTAAAAAAATACACAATATTATCTACAGACTACTATAGTTCATCGCAAATTATCTCAACTGCTCAATATCATCATTTTTTTTTTAGAATGTCAATATCCTCATAACAGAGCAATTTTTATGAGACACAATCCAACCACTATTGTTTTATTACAAATTTTAGTGGTCTTTGAGGTAAAGCAGTGAAGAGGAAAGTATGAAATTTGTTGTTCTGCTAAATGCCAATCACAAACTTTATCAATAATCTATGCAGTGGCAGTAGGCTGCCATGGAAGGGTTCATTTCATTAACATGGAGATAACTCATAACAGTAGTCTATCTCTAGGTTCAGCAACAATGACAGGATGATTTCAAGTATAGACTATTTTTCAAGTTTCTTGTCAAGATTAAATGTTAGTGCTTAAAAAAAGCAAAGAACCAGAGGCAGGGTGGAGAGCAGTAGAAAATTTCAGAAGGTCTTGATAAGGCCAGCCATAGAGGTCTAAAAGGGAGTGTACCTACTTGTCAGTAGATCAAGCTTGACTTCTAAGCAAGTTAAACTAATTCTCGTTTGTTTAACAGTAGAACTCAGTTCATGGTCATAAATCAGATAGAAAAAAACTCTGAAACCTAGCTCAATCAGCATAATTTACATTCCAGTCCCATAAGCCTGAAAGCATTTAAATATAAGAAGAAAGAAAACAAAGGGGTCATAAATTTGTTCATTTGGGCAGACATTTAAATTGAAAACTCATTTCGCTAAATAAGTAAATAAGTAGCAGGTTGGAGCAGAGACTAATATTTTGAACGTGTGACAAAGCACATGTTCTGTTTTTCAGCTAAAAAAATTAAGAAAGAAAGAAAACTGAATTATAATAGGAGGGTATAAATATCACTAGGCGTAGCATCAAAGCTGTGAACCTAACTGCTATAAGTGTTAGAAATGGATATTTGTGGTCAGTTACGATTTCCTTACAGAATTTTTAATTCCTGGTGTCATTGCAGCAATCCCTGCAACATCCTTTGTTTTTCACCATTAAAACACTTTAGCAATTTTTATTTTTGCTCAAAACAAAAAGAATTATTAGCGCGCACATCAATAACAACATTCATTCTAGTGGCAATTAAAAGAAGGAAGTTGAAAAGCAAAAGAATCCAATATGCATCTAAAGTAACCAAATGGAATACAGTGGAAAAAGGATTGATCGCAGGTCAAGAGCACACACAAAGAAACTACAAATAGCAAATTCCCAATTCCCAACTCCCCCGTCAAAAAGATATAAAATAATCTAACAGTAACTGAAATGTCCAATGAAAGAGGATGAAGGACAGGGCAAAGATCAAGTTCAGAGAGTCAAAGCAATCTATAAGAGCTACCAATAACAGCTAACAAGACAATAAAGGGGTGAAGCAAAATGCTTTCAACTAGTTATTCAAATAACAAGCAACATTTTGTTCAAAATCAAAATGACAAAGTTTGAGGCTCTTACAGATAACAGATGTTTTCAACTTCTTCCTCTTTTTCTTATATTCCTTGTCACCACTACTTATCAACTTATGATCTCGTAATGGATGATAATTCATGGACGCCAACTGTTCCATTGCCAACTCAAGTCTCCGCTTCTCATCTCTCTGACATGAAAATGATCAGGAATTAGGAAAGAAAGCTTTCAATTTCTACTAAACTGATATACTGACTACTACATAGAGAGAGATCAAAGTTTACATAAGCCTTATCAAAGCCTGATATCCGTTGCCTGCAAAGCTTAAGTTCCATCTCAAGTGAATGAACTCGAGATTCAACTGGAACAGCACTCTGCTCCACTATTTGCTTTTGCCTACCCCTAATAACTTCCGGCTGCCACACATTCAGAGCCACAGAAGCTTGCCTGAAGAAGAAAAAAAAAAAAAGAACTCACATCCATGAATGCAGAAACTTCAAAGAGGAATATCCAAATCAATGAAATTCGGAAAGTTATAAACTGAAATAAAATGCTAAAGGATTGAAATGAGTTTGAGATTCAAACAAATTACAGGCTTCTGTTATTTGAAACAAATTGCTCTGCTATTCCATTTTTCTTTTATTTTATTTGTTTTTGCCATTAATACTCTAAAATCATTTGCAACATGACATTTAATTGTTCGAATACAAAACGAAGAAGGAAAAAGAATGATTTACCTGACCTTGTGTAAATTGGACAATTCAGCAGCCGTGGCTCTCATTTTCTCCGTCTCTTGACGCAATCCATTCTCAATTTCTCTTATTTTCCTTTCAAACTCCAAAACTTCACTCTCCTTTCTAAGCACCGCCCTTCTATGTGCCGCAACCTTCCTCGATTTCTCCCTCTCAAACCTAATCCCAAAAAAAAAAAAACATTCATTAATTTTGAACAGTATTAAAAGCAAATTCATCAAGAAAAAAAACATAAGATTTCGATTTTGAAATAAGGATACTTGATTTTATAAGTTGATTTAGCTGATGCAGAAGTTGAATTGTTGGGGTTGGGGTTTTGTTGATTTGGAGAAGGGAAATCGGAGGAGAGGAGGAGGAGCCAAAGAGAGTTCTCAGCGGATAAACGGTGGAGGCGTCTACAGGAAATTGAGATACAACACAGATCTTTGTAGTTCAATTTGGAATTTTGGATTCCCATTTCCAGAATTTGTCTCCATAGTTCGTCTGGTACACCTCCCATTTTTTTTCTTTTATTTTTTTTT
>Ga0325410_1005542_pt1 | contig 13937 bp, 6 predicted proteins | sample PopdelMetagenome_16_FD_206182 | JGI IMG/M metagenome (GOLD analysis project Ga0325410, IMG submission 206182) | Populus deltoides microbial communities from Bellville, Georgia, United States - Xylem-PdIQD-R3 | ecosystem: Host-associated > Plants > Phyllosphere > Stem > Wood/Secondary xylem... | reverse complement strand
AATGTTGCGGAAACAAATTTGATTCTATTGATTAAAAAATATTAAAAATACAAGAACCCAAATTGACACTATGGGTGAAACAAACGGTTTTTTAACTATTTAAAAAGCTATTTTTTTCATTTTTTTTCCTTAAGATTTTGTCAAATATTTTTTTTTTACTCTTTTAGTTTGAAAATTTTTCTTTTTAATCTAAAATTTTATTTTATTTGCATATCAATCTTTAAATTTAAGAGAGAAGAAATGAAATTGTTCAAAACAATATGAATGAAAGAGAAAGTGTTTGGTTAGCCATATTTTAAAAACTAAAATGGTCAATCTTGATGTCAACATGTTCTATTCAACGAGAAGAGTACGATGCTAGTAGTTTTATCCTATAAACATGCATGAAAAATATAGATCATGGTCCATCTAGATTTTTTTTTATTTGATTTTTTTTAATTATTTTTTAGTTATTTTAGGATGTTTTGGAGTTAATAAATGGTTTATGAAGATTTTTATATTATTTTTAAGGTGCTATAATGTAAAAATTACTTGAAATTTTGATTTTTTAGATTCAAAACCTTAGACCAGATTTTACTATAAGAAGAGCTGACTAAAAAACATAATAGTAGGTGAGAGGTTGCATGCCACAACATGTAACCTCTAGCTCATTCAAAAAAAGATAACAAGCGGGTAGATAACATAAACTACATGAAAGTGTTTGAGTGAGCAAAAGAGAATTTATCACCTAGGTAAATTAGAAAAAATGCTGCACTATCAGAGGTATTTTAATAATTTTAGTTTTGACAGGGGCAAAACGATAATTTTACCCAAACCATGGATATTTTAGTAATTTCTCAAGTTTAAATTTTATTTTTATTTTACTTATATTTATAATTAAAAATAACTCTGCTATTATGTGTATTCATGAATATTTACTTGATTGAAGTTTTTGTGGCGCGTCAGAGCCCATCAAACATGAGGGGTCTGAGAACCCTGGTTAATTTTGAAGAGAAAAAAAGACTATTAATGTTCTACAATGAAACTGAAAAGACAAAATTGTGATTTGACTTTTGAGCATTATCCAAGATGAGTTTTGGTCTTTGTGTTTAGTGAATTGATGTTTGAATGATTATCAATGATTGGTTTGCATAATTGATAATTTAATTAATTATAATTGTTGCTATGTATGAATACCTCGTGATTTATTGATTAATTGTGTATGATATATCAACATGATTTATTTTGAGAGATGAGATCTTGAGTTTTGTAATTCAATTTTGATTGTGCGATTTGATTTTTCATGTATAAGATTATTTGGTGAATATCAATTGCTTAATTATTTTTGTTATAATTATTGATATGAAATGAATTTTAAGGATCATCAAGTAGATTTAAAAATCCATGTTTAATTGATCTACCTATAAATAGTTTATTTTTTACCAATTAATTTTAAAACTTATGCATTTTTAATAGATCAACACATAAGCGATTTATTTTTTACCTGTTAAATGTAAAACAAGTCTATTTTTAATTAGTTCACCCTTGAGAAGATTATTTGACCAATTCTTATTTTAAAAAAAATCATGTGTTTAATCGGTCTACCTTGTAGTGGTTTGTTTTGACCAATTAATTTTAAAACCTATTTCATTTTATTAGTTCACTCATTCGTTTTTTACAGATTATTTTTTTAAAATCTTGTGTTTATTTGGTCCATTCAAGAGTGGTTTGTTTTGACCATTTAATTTTAAAACCTGTATTTTCTAATCAGTTCACCTACGAGCGGTTTTTTTTTACCGATTTTTTTCTGAAAATATTATATTTATTTGGTCCCCCAAAAGCAGTTCATTTCTACCATTTGATTTTAAATTCTGTATTTTGTAATTAGTTCATTAATGAGTGACTCGTTTCTGAGCAATTCTTTTTTGAAAATCATGTGTTTATTTCATCCATTCATGAGCAGTTTGTTCCGACCATTTGATTTAAGAATTTGTATTTTTTATCGGTCCACCGTAGTGTATTTTTTTACCAATCTTTTTTTGAAAATCCAAGAGTAGTAGTTTTAGAGAAACGGTGCCGTTTCACATCTGAAAGTAAATGTAAATGGGACCACATGGTGTTGTTTTGGTTTTTTCTTTTCTTTTTTTTTTAAAAAAAAACAATGGTCTTTTTCTCTGCATGCAAAGAAACAAAGATGTATTTAATGAGATTTCACTTTCGTGCTTTCAGCCTGACTTTGATCTCCCTGTCACGCAAACATTAATGGCCAAAAGTCATGTCATTCTCTTCCTCTGAACTTGTAATACATATTTAGCCATAGAAATGCTTCATTGTTCCCATGTGCCGGCAGAAAACAGGTGTCAAAATGGCCAACTCGAGCATGATTGAGTAAAATGTTCAACAATGGTGAGGGGTCAAGATTGATTCTAGGGAATCAACGAACGGATTATTCCACCTAGCAAGGTTCTAGGACCTTCCCCCGTGGCCTTTAAATAGGGGTGTTTGGCCTGTAAAAAGGAGAAGAATTCTAGGGAGAGAAAGACTTGAATTTTGAAGAGAATGGGTGAAAGATTGGTTAGAGCTGAAATAAATTCTATAAAAGCTAGAGGGGAGTGATAAGAATTATAAGAATAGCAAATATATATATATATATATATATATAGTAACTCATTTTCTTTTTATGTTAAAAAAATGAAATGCATAGACTGGTTTGCTTGATAGCTTTTTGTCCAGATATTAATTATCAAGATATGGTTTAAACTCTCCAAATAATTAAATTGATGAAATTTTATTTTATGAAGTAATGTCAACAAGCTTTTTTTTAATACCATGAATTTTGTGATTGTTTTTACATATATAAAATACACACACACACACACACAATGATTTGTTAAGTGCAATTATGTATTTGGTGACATAATTTAGTTTTATTGTTAGTAAAAAATCTCATTTTTATTATTTGCAAATAATATATATATATATATGCGCGCGCGCGTGTTTGTAAATATATTTTATATTTTTATTTGCAACTTGTTTGCATATATATAATATGTTTATGTAAGATATATAATCAGTGGTGCAATATTTTTTGACATAAATAGAATTGTCATGATAAGCAACCATATTGGCATTTTGTAACCTACATAGTTTACCTTGAGATGGTTAAAATATAATATTAAATTATTGGTAAATTATACAGTTGATAACAAACAACAAGCATAACAGGTCACATTGAATATCATATTATCAACTTTTATTGAATTTATTTTGGTTATGAATCATAGTGCCTAGTTCATAGAGTAAGTTCATTATTCAATAGAGATTATGGTACTTATTGCACCCATATTAGTATCTTCACATTACATAGTGGGTATAATCTGATATGTTAATATCAAAAGGTAAACTTTGGTGCCTTCATGTTCATTGATATTTAGTGCAATCATAAGCATAACAAACCTATGCTCTAAAAGGATAACAAACCAAAAAACCCAACACATATTATGCACATATTAAAACAAAATGAAACCACATAAATAAGCGCAATTATACTATACAAGCAATTTAAAATTAATAACATTGTGAACAATTTGTATAATCTATAAAATTGGGTTTTTTTTTCATTTACCCTATTAAACATGCCTAATTAGATAATTAGGCTATAAATATTTAAATTAAAGGTTTCAATCAACATATTAGCAACGTTATAAGCAATGATTTTAAAATTAGAGTTTTATAAACAATAATCCTAATTCTCAAATTGGTACAATTGCACATGCCTAACTATGATAAAATAAGTTGTTTGCTAAAATAAAATAGATTAAGGCGTTTGATAAAAAGTATTATTTTTTTCTGGAAAGTAATGTAAATGGAAAATAGAATTCTGAAAAGTGAATTATTTCCCGATGTTTGGTAGTGTCATGAAAAATAAGTTAGAAAACACTTTTCAGTTTTTCGCTATATTATATAAAATGAGTTGAAAAATATATTATTAATTCTTTAATATATTTTTTTCAGGTTTATTAACATATTAAAGACCAAATCTAGTAGATAAAAAAAGTCAAAAGATAATGAAATTGAAACAAAAATTCATAAATTATTTCAAATAAAACAAATAGCAATCAAAATAATGGAGACCAAATTTGACATATAAAAAAGTTGAAAGATGATGAATTTTTTTTTTAAAATCAATTTTTTAAATTATTTCAAATAAAATAAAATAGATAGTAATTAAAAGAATGAGGACTAAATCAGATAGATAAAAAAATTTAATCAATAAAAGGATAAAAGAAAAATAAATAACAATAAAAAGTAAGGACTAAAATTGATATAAAAATCAAATTTTAATGGGTGAAATTGAAAAAAAAATAAAACAAAATATATAGCAATCAAAATATTAAGGATCAAATTTGATATAATGAACAAATAAAAAAATTATTTAAATTTTTTTATAATTTCTGAAAAGAGTTTTTTTTCTAAAATAAAATGAAAATATTTTTTTGAAAACCAAGTCAAATTTTTTTTAATTGAAAAAATATTTTTTATTGATCAATTTTTTATAATAAATAAACATGGAAAAATTTAGAAAATATATTTTAAAAAAATTATTTTTTCATAAAATAAACGGGAGAGAGAATTTGGACCATTCCCTTTTTTTGTTTTTTTTTAATTAACGGTACCTATCTATTTTAAATTGAAATTTGAAAGGGCTTTGACAAAAAGAAAAAAAAGTTGAGCATACACGTGGATCACATGCAAGGTAAAAATCTCTATCATGAAAGGGTCCCCATTATTTTGACAAATTGACAACGCAAACATGCCAAAAAAGAAAAATTAAAATAAGCTATTTAATATATAAATAGATGAGATAATGTTTTATTTAAACCAAAATATATATTTTACTTGACATATTTGTTCAATGATTTAAAAAACTATATATATATATATATTTAATATTTCATTACAAGAACCGACTCATCACAAGAATCCCATAGTCTCAGAACTTTTATAATGGCACTATGATAAGCATTCATGTTTCTAATATCTTGCTCTTTATTTACATTTAGGGTTGAAATTTGATATCAATTCTTTTAATCAATACAAATAGAATAACTTTAAACCATAAAATTAAATTAGATTGACAAAAAAAAAAAAATGAAGACGAGTTGTTGATAATTTGCTTATTTCTCCTCCTCTTCTTTTTTTCATGGAAATTCTAAGAATATGTTAACTTTTGTTTTAAAATATGTTTATAACTTGAAAAAATATTAAATTAATTTTTTTAAATAATCTTTTATAATTTTAATATGTTATTATTAAAAATATTTCCAATAAAAAAACTTTTAAAAACTATTTAGCCACACATTATCAAACTAACACTAAACTTTGATTTCACATTCTAGATAAAAAGCAAATAAATAAATAAATTATAATACAACAATTATCCCTTCTTTAAATATATTACCTTTTATATTCTTTTCCCTTTCCAAAAATAAAAGCTCCCTCCTGCTTTTGTAAATTTAGCTCTCAACACCCAGCAGGTAACTTGCTTGTATTTCCCAAAAAAAAAAAAAGCTGTTTCTTTGTGGAAATTTACTTGTAGTTTACATCTGGGTTTTTCAATAAACAATCTTTTTATCCACTCAATTTGCTTGAATTGATCGAAAGTTTGTCTCTTCTTTATTTGTTTTATTTATTTCCTTTTCTTTACCTTTAAGATTCCACTTTTTATTTGTTTTACAGTGGAAGAGAGAATAAAACTAAAACTGGGTCTTTTCTTTTTCTTTGATTCATTGAAATTTTGAGTGAAAGATTGGATTTTTAGTGTAAAAATGAGGGAAAAGTTAGGATTTTTAGTTGGTGTATGGCTTTTGCTTTGTGGCTTTTGTTTTGGTAGGTTTGTAGTCGAGAAAAACAGCTTGAAATTAACATCACCTGATTCATTGAAAGGTGTTTATGAATGTGCGATTGGTAATTTTGGAGTTCCTCAATATGGAGGGACCTTAGTCGGTACTGTGGTCTATCCAAAAGCTAATCAAAAGGCATGCAAAGGGTTTGATGAGGTTGATATCTCTTTCAAATCTAGACCTGGAGGGTTACCTACTTTTGTCCTTGCTGATCGTGGAGGTTAGCTTCTTGAATTTCACTTCTTTGATTGCTTTTTAGGCTTCCAATTTAGTTGAGTGTGTTTTTTGTGTAATTTTTATGGTAAGTATTAATTTTTGGTGGAGTGTTTATACTGATGACAAATTAATTGTGGGATTCTTTTTTAGATTTGATTTGAGTGGTAATTATGCTATATATGGCATGTTAAATTAACTGGAATATTCGTAACTGATTTTTAGTACTTTTTGTTTATTATGCTGCAAATTTGTTGGCTGCTGCTGGATTTAAATTGTTATATAGCTCTCAATGAGGGTTCGGATTTTCCATACTTCCTTTCTACTTGTTGATAGTACAATTGGAAAGACAGCAGCATAATTTATTTTAGAAATGTATTTGCTTTTCAAGAAATTTTGAACCATGCTTGTTCTCTACTTCAGTGAAAATCTTACCTTGATTCTGGAACCAAAGGTAATTTTGTGACTGGTGGTGATGAGTGATGTTTTGGATTATATGCTGTCGTGTGTGGCTGATATTCCTATGGAAGTAACTATGGCGTTCTTCTCTCCCTTTTGGATGAGCGCATCCGTAGCAGTAATTATGTTCTTCTTGCCTGCCTATAAATGTAGCTAATATATATATATATAATGCAGATTGTTACTTCACCCTGAAGGCATGGAATGCACAGAATGGTGGAGCAGCAGCTATTCTTGTAGCAGATGACAAGGATGAACCATTGATTACCATGGACACCCCTGAAGAAGAGAATGCAGATGCTGATTATCTGCAGAATATTACTATCCCCTCAGCACTTATTAGCAAGTCCTTGGGGGATAGTATCAAGAAAGCTATATCTAATGGAGAGATGGTTAACATGAATCTTGATTGGACAGAGGCTCTTCCACATCCTGATGAGCGGGTTGAGTATGAGTTTTGGACAAATAGCAATGATGAATGCGGGCCAAAGTGTGACAGTCAGATTGAGTTTGTCAAGAAATTCAAAGGTGCAGCACAGATACTTGAGCAGAAGGGTTATACTCAGTTCACCCCTCACTATATAACATGGTATTGCCCAGAGGCATTCGTTCTGAGCAAACAATGCAAATCCCAGTGCATCAACCATGGGAGATACTGTGCTCCAGATCCTGAGCAGGATTTCAGCAAAGGGTATGATGGAAAAGATGTTGTAGTTCAAAATCTACGCCAAGCTTGCTTTTATAAAGTTGCCAATGAAAGTAAAAAGCCATGGCTTTGGTGGGACTATGTGACTGATTTTTCAATCCGTTGCCCAATGAAAGAGAAGAAATACACCAAAGAGTGTGCAGATCAAGTTATTCAGTCTATTGGTGAGTCAGTGGCTCTATCATATTTATTTTCATGTCTGCCTTTCTGTAGAAAACAACTGCTCTCTATATGTTGTTTGTTTAGACAAAATTTCCCAAATGTTTTGCATAGCTTTGTTAATAGCTATTACTGCAATGTTCTTGACCTTTTGTGACATTTTCTGTTCTCCATGTGTTGTTGGTGACTGAAGCCATTTATTTTCTTTTGGACAAAATGCTTCATCTGATTCTTCTGTTCAGAACAAGAGAGGCTTAGTTAATTTATTTGCTTCTGAATTAACTTCTATGTTTATTGAGAGCAAAGAAAAGCAAGCTTCTGAATATTGTTGTTTTGCAAACTTAGGTGTTGATCTCAAGAAGATAGATATATGTATAGGAGACCCTGAGGCAGATGTGGAAAATGAAGTTCTTAAAGCTGAACAACTTGTGCAGGTTTGGGTCATCAAAATTTATTTGCTCTAAACTCCCATGCTATCCACTCCTTTTCAAGGTTTTATTGTTTGGATAATCAGTTGACTATTATTTTTTGGGTTTTGAATTTTCAATTTAGATTGGAAAAGGTTCTCGAGGAGATGTGACTATACTTCCAACTCTCGTAATAAACAACAGGCAGTATAGAGGTTTAACTCTGTGTTCTTATTGTGATGCTGAGCTATCTAATTGCTTGAATGGTCATTTCCAATCTGTACTTGTCACTGGTTTCAGGTAAGTTGGACAAAGGAGCAGTTCTCAAGGCGATTTGTGCAGGTTTTGAAGAGACTACGGAGCCAGCCATTTGTTTAAGTGAAGGTTATCTTTCAGGCTTTGAGTTAACTACTGTAATATGTTTACAAGTGCTGGCAGTCACCCATTTGTTCTAGTCCTGGTGTGCTAGTTCACTGTGCAGAAGATGCTCAAATTGTTTAACACATTAAAAGAGCACATTGTTGCAGTATTGGTTTTTTAGTGATGATGACAGCAATTCCTTTTCAATAACAAAATCTAGTATGATTAACTATGCTCATATAATTTCACTGCTGATTTTTTGGTGGAGACTTGTCAAGATGGAAGTCTTTATTTGTTATTTTTTCTTTGCAGATGTAGAAACCAACGAGTGTCTAGAAAATAATGGTGGGTGCTGGCAGGACAGGGCTGCTAACCTTACTGCATGCAAGGTGTCTACAGAATTTCAACATTTTGTTGGTATCATGTTTGCAGTACAATTACTGATTCTAAGTTTATTTTGGTCCTGGGATTTCATTGTTATAGGATACTTTTCGGGGTCGCATATGTGAATGTCCAATGGTACAAGGTGTGAAGTTTGTTGGTGATGGTTATACTCATTGTAATGGTAAATTGCTTTCATGTTTATCCCAGGTTCAGTATTGACTCAACTTTAGGAATATCTGTTTCAATTTCGGTGCACATCATCTTTCTGCTTATTTGTTCACCAGCTTCAGGTTCTTTACGCTGTGAAATTAACAACGGAGGATGCTGGAAGAAAACTCAAGATGGCACTACGTTTTCTGCTTGTGTTGTAAGTCTTGAATTTGATGGAACTCCTCCGTCTTTCTGTTTTCTTGCTCACATCTTTGATATGATTATTTCTTTTGTGATTCTTTGTTCATTGGTTCTCTAACGAGTTTCAGGAAGATCATTCACAAGGTTGCAAGTGTCCTCCAGGATTCAAGGGTGATGGAGTAAATTCCTGTGAAGGTACCTTCCTTCTTTTCTTTGTTATTGTGCTAGCATTAACTATTTGGTGGGATGCAGTTAGGATTTGCTGGCTCAACTGTATTATTGTTCTTCTCCTTGAACCATTATTGTTGATGTTTTTTAAGTCCTAGAGAAGAACTGCTCAGTGAAGATTATGCAAGTTTCCCTTGGCCGAGTTACTAGATGAGCAAATTCAAGATTTCATAGTCCTTTGATGTAATATGTGGTTCTTCCATTCCAAAATGTTCGTGGAACCCATCCATTGAACCTTGCCATCAATAAATAACTTGACAACAGTTTTGGTTTCTGGTTAAATGATTTGAGGAAATAATATTCTTTTCATATTTTAAATTTCCATGCACTTTATCAAAATTGCATATAGGGTATTAGTGCACTTGCTTCTTTATAAATTGCAAGCAACATGTCATTTTCTGTTGATGAAATAATGTAGATTATGAGGCACTCACCACATGTTCCATTTTGGCTGTTTTCTAGACGTGGATGAATGCAAAGACAAGGTAGCTTGCCAGTGTCCAGAATGCAAATGCAAGAATACCTGGGGCAGTTATGAGTGCAGCTGCAGTGGTGGTTTATTATACATGCGAGAACATGACACTTGCATAAGTGAGTATCCTCTGAGGGTTTCAAAAACTTGCTCCGTTAACCAAATAATCAACTTGCAGCTCAGTACTTGCACCACGTACTGCAAAGACCTTATTTTGAAGCATTTTTCTTTATTGATTTTACTTTTTAACTATGGTACAATTTTTCATTTTAAATTGATTGATTTGAAGGATGTCAAGATTTCCTTAATAGCTCTTTATTTTTTTTCCTTATCCTGTCACTGTATTTATCACACAAAGAAATGTGTGGTGAAACATAGTTTATGTTCTATTAGCTAACATAGAAGCTCAAATCTTATTGGAATCTGCTCTTAAAACTGGTAGATACTCTTCTGTATTTGGTATGAACCTGCATTTGAAAATACTGTAAAGCACACTAGAATTCATTCTAAAAGTGTCAATTCCAAGTTCACTCCAAGTTGGCACTGCATTTGGTTGACTATTTCTAGTATTCCTTTGCATTTCAGTTCTGCTTTGGCCACTGCCGCCTTAAAAGCAATTTTCAGTTTCAACTAAACTCAGAGATGAGACTAATTTCAGTTATTAGCTCTTGGAATCTGCTATGCTACATGGGATCACAAGCATTCCACAATACATTTGCTTCTGTCATGTTAGGTTAGGCCCCCATTGATTTATGTTTTACATTGATTCAGGTAATGCTGCTAGGGCAGAGTACAGCTGGAGCTTTGTTTGGATTATTATTCTTGGCTTGGCTACTGCTGGAGTTGCTGGATATGCAATTTACAAGTACAGAATTCGGGTATGTTTCTTTGAATTTTTATTCTACTCTATAATTTTCTGTAATGTAGAAAAACACATGGCACATGCACCATTTGTCAACTCATAGTAAACAAAATGGAACAGAACAAAAATATTATTTATGTATATCTTCTTTTGTGTGAGTGTGTGGGGTGGGGTGGGGATTGAAGGAAGGTGTAAAAGTGGGAAAAATCATGATGTACATGCCTGTTCATCCAAATTCCTAGAGTATTTGAGCCTGAAGATGCTGACTTACTAACAGATTTTATGCTGTTGAGATCACTTTACAGGATTTGTTTACATTTGAAATTATTGGTTGACAGGTCCAGTTTTTTATGCTAATAACAATAAACTGAATTTCATCTGTTATGAACTTTTGTGCAGAGATACATGGATTCAGAGATTCGGGCTATCATGGCACAGTATATGCCATTGGATAGTCAAGCAGACATCCCTGTTCATCATGCTCCCCGTGGGGACATCTGAAGGTGAGCTAATGCATCTAGTAAACCAGCAGCATCTGCAAATTATAAAGCTCTATCAGCTTTTATTTTGTTACCATTGAGTGTAATGTTTTTAAGTCGTCACTGGTAGCTATTTCAGCCAGCATGCTGCCACTCTTATATGTAAAAAAGTAATGCTAGTGGGGCACATAATTCCCAGGAGCACAGGAAATTTTCAATTTGATGTAAGATGCATTATGGTTAGGATTCAAATTCTTAGGCTATCTTTGGCTTTGCGTTCCAGTTTCTTACTGCCTTGGTTTTCAAGGGTTTTTCCTTTTTTTTCTACTAGATGCTAAATGAATTCCGAACTGCCCCTCTAGCTGGGAGAGCCATCATATGTCCTGTGAAGGTGGGCATTTTACATTGAATGGCCTGGATCTTAATAATAGTGTTGATTGTTTTTTAGATCAGATGTTTCTCCAGCATGTTCAAGGTAACTAAGAAACTGTTTGATCTTTCTTTACTTATCTGTGACAGTTGACCTGGCAGTAAAAATTTCTACCTTGATGACATTTTAACTTGTCTTCTAAAATAACAATAAGATGATGCTGCTTGCCCAAAAAAGGCAATCATGACTGGTTTAAAGCTTTTACTGGAAAACCGTATGGTATAAATTTATGCCTAAATGAGGTACCAAGTTCAAAAAATTACAAGGCAAACGCTATTAGCATTATTTGCTACGTTTTCCCACCACTGGTAATTGCAAAGAAGTCTCCTACTAATTGATTTGTGATTTTGTGTCAACTCTAGAAATTATTGAGGAAACCTGAAGTAATGTTCTGCAAGTTCTTAGGAGCTATGACCGTCTATTTCTCCGAGGGCAGTGGTTAATGATAATTAATATTTACAGGGAAAGCCTTCTGGCTGGAAACAAGATTCTGCAAGCATTTTATATACAAGTAGGAGCAAAAACAAAATAACTAGCCACTATGTGATGAACAGATATCAATACAACCCTATGGCATTGGAGGGAGAAAACACCGGTAATTTCAGCACATCGAAGGAAAAGAAAAATCCACCAGAGCATTGTAACTTCTCCCATTCCCTGATAACACAAACTAAAATTGATAAAACACCCATAATCTGTAATCATATGCTCCAGAACCAAGCATTGTTTTATGGGATCCCATCTTGCTCTTCCAGAGCTACTTTAATCTCGTAAACCTTCTACCTGGAGGTCATAGGAGAAGTTATTTAGATCAGCTACCATATGGAAGTATGGAAGACCAACTTGGCAGCAATCTTACCAAATTTTTTCTAGGCATAACATTAATGACAGCAACTTGAGAGTTTTTTTTATTAAAGAAAATGCTGGAAAGAGTGGAGAATCATATTTGATGAAGTTTGCATCGCATACAACTATTAGTATTTGTGAGCAGGTGGACATTATACACACATTTACAAGTATGATGTCATTTGTTCAAGAAAAGAGTGACGGTTGGGTTGGAGGGAGGGAGAAGAAGAAAGACAGGCAATTCAACTGACCCGTGGAATAAATGCATCAACCTTCTGCTCCGTGTCCCAAGTCTGACCCTTTACTCTGCTTACCATCCAAGGCAATCTTATATAGATAGAATGCAGCCATTGCACCACTGAAAAGCAAAGCCACTTATCAGAAAACCAAACGCACATACAATGAAATAAAGGCCACTATTTATAAAATGCTTGACATTTTACATGTATCTGAAAATGGAGATAGTCATGTAATCTTATGGAAAGCCCCCAACCCCTCCCTCTATCCAAAAAATCAAGCATATACATAATGCAAGTCCATTCAGCCTCACAACTTAGAGCAGAACATGTGCACGACCATGCATGGATGCAGCAAGAACAGCACAGATACACCAGTTCCAGAAGCAGGATTTCTACTAACCAAGATGAAGAAAACAAAAGGTATAGCCTTAAAGTATCAGAAAAGGATAAACTCAGAGATGCTACGTGTAAAGAACTTGGCTAGACTGAACCATAATGAATACTAGATCTCGCAAGAGTTCACAAGGTATGAGATTAGCAACAGTTCCAGTATTGGATTGAGACTACTTTTGGTATTGGACCTATGTAACTTGTCTGGCGTTACTGTTGTAAGGCAAAGTACATTATTTCTATCTTAAACAAAAGTGCAGTAGAGGAGCTAGAATATTAACCATACACATAGCAATTCTTCTTTCATTAGAGAACAACTTTCATCAAAGGCTGCATGATGCAACTCCTGTGTAAAGCTCTCGAGAATCAAGTTGCAGATCCTATAACTTTTCCTATAAAATGTTAACCTAGAATTTTCTCTCATCAAAGTTCACACACTGTAGCTCCTTGTCAATTGTTAGTTTATACTTAATAAGTTTTACTTTTACAAGTGAGCCTTCCCATCTGCAACAATTGAGAACCTTAGCAACCTAAATACTAACATAAATAAAGGAAATATGATAACAAAAAAATTGGGGAACAAGGAACCTGATGAGGGTTGCAAGAGGAGTAAGAAATGAAGTTCTCTGCAAAAGGAAAAAAAAAAAAGGACAGATTGTTAGAAATTAAAACATAACAATTATACAGAACACCCTATAAACAAGGATAGATGATATGGCTGTTTGAAGAACAATTACCCGAGTCAGTATGATGCTAATGTCCCGAAGAAAGATGATAGCTGCTATTGCTGCAGGACCAAACATGCCAGTTAAATATACAACAGAAGATAACACTGAGAAAAGATATATATATATATATATATATATATATATAAAACCAACGATCATGCAATGACCCAAAATAATAGTTATTCTTTCTCGTCATGAAGTAGCTCACAAACTATTATTATTATCAGAAAACACAATCAAAAGGCTTTAAGGGGAAGAGCAAGAAGGAAAGAAAAGAAAATATCAGCCTACCCCAAAGCACCAAAAACATGTACTCACAAAACCTACATGGTTAAAATATGC
>Ga0325410_1005541_pt1 | contig 13939 bp, 2 predicted proteins | sample PopdelMetagenome_16_FD_206182 | JGI IMG/M metagenome (GOLD analysis project Ga0325410, IMG submission 206182) | Populus deltoides microbial communities from Bellville, Georgia, United States - Xylem-PdIQD-R3 | ecosystem: Host-associated > Plants > Phyllosphere > Stem > Wood/Secondary xylem... | reverse complement strand
TCGACAACGAAAAAGATTTTTTTTATCGTGATTCGAGCTAATCAAATAAAAAAAATTAAAGCTCGAGTACTAATTTGAGTCTGACTCAAGTTTAAGATATTTATAGATAATTTAGCCCTGCAAAATCAGAATATTTACACGTAAACAAAAATAACTACATTATCCAGGTGGTTATGATAAATTTTAGTGACGTGTCAGCATTTTAATTTATTGTTCTTTTTGTTCGTGTCTGCTCTTACAAAAATGATTATGGGAAGGATGATAATTCATTATATCTATGATCAGTAAAGTGCTGAGTTTATATTTTTTTCATGCCATAAAATATTTTATTCCGATAAATTAAAGATATTTTATCCTATAATTAAAGAATAAATTAAAAATATTTTATCCTGTAATTAGAGAATTAGCTTAACTTACAAGCTCATGAAATAAACTCGAATTTCATCATTTAGTTAAAAAATCTTTTTTTATACGACTATACTAGTATTCTTTTATATACTTACATATTACACTTGCAACTAAAAGATTTGAATTTTCTTATAGAACTAGGACGATGAAACTCCCTAGCTTGTTTTTTTCTTTTTTTTTATTTCATTTTGACTGAACCGTTTTAAAGCTTAATTAGATAAAATTAAATTTGAAATTATGATAAAAATATCAAATTAAAAGATAAAAAGCTAAAATAGAAAACATGAAGAAAAGGTATGTCTAATCCTAGATTCTTAATAATTTTTATTTTAGTATAAAAATTTATTTTGTTTATTTTAGCAATATCTTACTCCGATAAAGGAAAGAGAAAATAACATGAAAACAATAAAAAGAGAAAAAATCACTAGTTGAGACACTTTTCAGAGGTTAAACTAATTGTTTTTTGTGTTAACAAGTTTTATTCAGTGAAAAAAATTTGTTGGTAGCTATTTTAATCTCTAAATATCTATGAAAAAAAATGATTGAGTAAGGTTTATATTTTTATATTTAATTTGTTTTTGTTTCTAAGTGTTTTTGGATTCTTTTAGGGTTATTAGGTATTTTCGGAAAGTTTTAATGTGTTTTTAAGTTAAAATGGCTTGAAAATAAAATTCTAGACCCAAAAAAACCCTTCTCTGATTTTTCAAGCACTTAGTAGTGGCTGGAACTTGGGTTGGTGCCTAGTAAACAATGTGTTGCCTGTTAAGTCTTTTTTTTTAAGGGTTCGCCCCCTAAAAGGAAAAAAAAATGGTTCAAGCACATAAGGTCTTGCCCTGGGCTCGCGCACACTAGCTTTTTATTTTTTTTATTTGGTTTTTTTTTGTGTTTTGATTTTTTTATATATATAATTTAATGTTGAGTTTTTAATGAATTTTTTTAATTTTATCATTAAATACTATATTGGTTTTAAATGGGTTTTCATATCTCTTATCATAAAATAAAATAAAATAATTAATTAAACTCAAGGGATTTATGATCTAAATTGTAGATTTAATATATTAAACTGAATTTACTTGAATTATTATTTTTTTTTATTTCTTGAACCAGACAGGATTACAACGTCAAGACAACTAGTAATATATCAGCTTTTAAAGAAAAAATCCAGCCAAAAATTAATAACCTAGTATATTCTATATTAGCAGTAGTGATCAATGAACCTGTCAACTTATAATCATATTGATTTGGCAAGCGAATGATTGGTTTAAGAAAACCATGCAGGATACCATACAAGCTAAGGCCATTCTTACCTATTTTAATCGTAGCAATAATGGTGCTGACAGGGATTTTTATTCTAAAAATATATTTTATTATGGAATAAAAATAAATTTTTTTATTTAACTCTAAATATCTAAACTATCTTACACATATCTTAAATAATTTCTTGATATTATAAAATTAATTATCATATAAATCTCTAGTAGTTTAAGATTTGTGATACTAATAATTTAATTTTTAAAAAATAAATTTATAACTTGATCAATTTAATTATATTTTAATTTTTTTTTTAAAAGCCTTTTAACGAAGAAGGAGGTAGCCGCAAGCGAACAAACTCCTTTCCCTCGTAGACACTCAAATCAACGGATCCCTTACAGCATTCCTAGTAATTCGGCGCATCACATGCTATGTTGTAATTATTTTTGGTATGCTAACAGTGAAATGACCCAAATGTCGTGTATTTTGCTCGTTTAGTTTCCAAAAAAGGCAAGTGATAACAAGGATCGACCAAGGCATCCGTATTTTTCCACGTGATCAAAATACCTTTCAGACACACCAAATTAAAAGAGGGGATTGGCTCCAAGGACACGGCAATCCTACGGCTCTCCTTGCTTAGCCGGTTGTCATTTCTGCCATTGCATAGGATTGGACCCATCCAGCACAAAAGATACTTCCAGCACATGTCGAAAAAATATGCTGTCTAGAATTAATCCTGATCTTGCTCCGAAACCTCTTCACTCGGGAAAGGACCGATAGACACTTTCTTGTCACTATACATGCCTAACAAAATTCGATATTCAAATAGCAAATGGAAATGCTTGTTTTAAGCATTATCTTTTCGAGCTTTGCCACTAGATATTTTACGAAAGCATTCTTGATAGGATATCCTAGTTATAAGACATTGCCTAGAGGTTTAACCGACGAAAAAAATCTATTTTTTTATTATTAAAATGATATTATTTTAAAATTTTATTAAAAAAATTAAAAATCCAAACAATTCAAATCACTTTAAATTAAATTTTACAACAATGTTTGATGTTTATTTATCTGATATTACCACCACATCAACACATATAAAGAAAGGTTCACTTCTCAGACCGAGAAAAGATTTTAGATATTGAGCGTGTGATATTATGGTGCAGTGTATTTTTTAATTAAAAATATATTAGAATGAAACATTAAAATTATCTAAAATTACATAAATAGATATCAATTTGATATTTTAAAAACAAAGCATTAAAAAAAATGATTTGGTGCTTTAAATTTAAAACAATAACTGATTGATATATATTACGATAGATGAATTACAATTTAACTGGTTTCTGATTATGATTTTAAAAAAGAAATTTGGTTTTTCGATGTTGAATTTTTTTTTTTTCAAGGCCGAAGAAAAACATAGCTTAGGTGTCTTTTCAAGCACGTTAGAATTTAACACCTTGTGCTTGTTTTATAGCTGTAGCCTGTAGATCAACTGCTGTCACGTGGGCCAATTCTTTACTGTATACGGAAGCTCATGCTGACAAGATGGGCACGTGGGTGAATCTATTTCATCCACTTCTTTTGGACACGTGAAATTACAATATCTAGGACTCGGGGAAAGAAAGCAATCTCACTTGTTTCTTTTCCAAAGCTCGCAAGGGAAGATGCCTCTTTTGTTGTTATGTCTGAAAGGATAAGGAAGAGTTATTGCGATAGCGAAATGTGTAATAGTCTTCTAAAATATGTTTTCTATTTGAAATGTGTTTTTAAAAAATTTTAATTTTTTTTATTTAAATTTATATATATATTTTTATATTATTTTATCATACTGATATCAAAAATAATTTTTAAAGCTGATAGTTTTTGTGCTTGTTAATAGATTTTAAAAAAGTTACAAATTATAATTTATTTTTAACCAATATTCATGAAAAGATTTTTAGTATGATGTATATAAATTTGTGATTGATGAAGTTTAATTAAACAACATTAAACTTGTGTTCATGGTAAATCATAATTTCAATTGTAATGTCAAAAGAATTCTAAATAATTGAAAGCAAAAATAAAAAGGCATGTAAAGAGCAAGTAATATTTTACAAGGGTAACTATAACTTGATAATTGAGAATAATATGATGTTGCGCTATTATAATTTAAAAACGCTCATCCACTCAAAAATTAGTTTTTGAGTTAAATATTTATTGTTTTAACAATGATTATTGGTGTCCTTGACTTTCCCTGTATATATCTTTTGATTTTTTAGTTTTCGATGGTGGTTCTAGATTTTGATCTAAATAATTTTTCTAAATATGATGTAAGAATATAGACTCGGTGCATAAAAGTTAGAGGAATTATTAGTTGAAGGCCATGTTTGTTTTTTGGAAAGTGTTTCTGAAAAATCACTTTTTAAACTTTTTTATGTTTGTTTGTCATTAGAAAAGTTGGTCAACGGAAAACACTTTCCGGTCAACGAAAAACACTTTCGAGTCAAAGAAAAATTTGGCTTGGTTTCCAGGAAAGTGTTTCCCCTTTTGGCTGTGTTTGTTTTCCAGAAAGTGGTTTCTGGGAAACAACTTTCCAAACTTTCTTATGTTTGTTTGTCATTAGGAAAGTTAATCAACGGAAAACACTTTTCAGTCAAAGAAAAATTTGGCTTGGTTTCCAGGAAAGTGTTTTCCTTGAAAATTTAAGCGGAAAACACTCTCCAGAAGTTGTGAAAAATTTAGAAATGTCATTATTTGCTAATTATATCAAATTTGATCCTTAAACTTTTGATTACTATATATATTTTGTTTTGAATATTTATTTTTTAATTTCATCTCTTAAAATTTAATTTTTACATTAACTTTGGTCTTTATTTTTATAATTGCTATTTACTTTTTCCTTATCATTTTTTATTGAATTGTTTTTATCTATCAAATTTGGTACTCATTCTTTTGATTGTTACTTATTTTATTTGAAATAATTTATGAAATGTTAATTATTATTATTTTAATTTCTTTATTTTTTAATTTTTTTTAATTTTTTAGATTTGATCTCTTTTATTTTGATTATTATTTATTTTATTTGAAATAATTTATGAAATTATATATTTTTTCAATTTCATTCTCATTCAACTTTTTAATTTGTAAGATTTGTTCCTCATTATTTTAATAAACTTGAGAAAAATAAAATATTAATAAGTTATTTTTCAGTTCATTTTCCATGACATAATCAAACACTGGAAAGTATTTTCCAACTTATTTTTCATTACACTACTAAACATCAGAAAATAATTTACTTTCCCGGAATTCATTTAAAAAAAACTACTTTTCAGCAAACAAATGAGACCGCTAGTACATTATCTGAGATCATAGATCAATCTAATAAAGCTTTTACACGTCATTAAATTTGTTGACATCATTATGTGATCGATACATTACTAATTGTTTAATTACAAAATTATAATTTTAATATTAAATGTGAATTATTTATTTTTTAAGATTCAAAATTTAAATTAAAGATTTGGAAAATTTTAATTGGGTAATACATGATTTTAAATAATAAAGTAGGTTTATCTAATAATTTTTTTTATAAAAATTAGTCGATGATGCTTAGCTCATTGTGTAAGAAATTTTAAATTTCTGGATTATGTAAAAGCCACCTCCTACAGTGTATCCCAATAGAACATATCAATATATAAAAAGTGTTTTTGATGTTTTGATATAAAAAATAATTTTTAAAAATAAAAAATATTATTTTAATATATTTTTAAATAAAAAATATTTTAAAAAACAAACATAATTATTATTCTGATAGCAAACCGCAATCACACCGTTCTAATTTTTAATGCAGAGAATTCTTTTTACCATTATTTTTCAGGGGAAGTTTCTCACAGTTTATTGTTTGTCTGCTACATTTTCGTTTAAAACGATCAGAACTCAAATTCATAAGTCTTGATTTAAGATGCAAGTTGTATATTTTTTTTGTTAGTATGTATAAAAAAAAAGTCCCCAAAAAACATAGCGTGATGGCAAAGGGTTTGAAATCTGCACAGCAGGTCTCGAGTTCGAGTCAGGGCGTGCATCTTTTGTAAGAGCCTGGGACAGCCGGAGTTTTACTCCCTCACCTGGGCCCACAAAATACGCTTTTTAGGAAGTTGAGGTTTACTCGAATCCAAAAAAAATGTATAAAAAAAGGCATGGATCAAACATATAGGGTGACCTAATTGAAAGTCCGTAATTGTTTAAATTGTTACTGTTGTATCAACTTCGGATTATATTACTATTTACACCTCTACTATGGTTTAATTAAATGTTCTTTTATTAAAATACTGCATCGTCTGTCCCGCTATACTGCTGTTCAAATTAATTTTTTTAATATAAAAAAAACATTTAGTTGTAGTTAATATTTTTTAGTAAAAGACATTAAAATTATATTGAAATTGATCAAGACCCAGTTAATTTAATTCAACACCATCACACATATTTTCACTAGTATATAAGATTTATATATAAATATCAAAGTGTATTCAATAGCTATGACTTTTCTTTTATTTATTTTTTTAGATTTTACTATTATATATATATATATATATATATATATATATTTTCTTATTATTTTTCATACAATTTTATATTAGTTCTCGATATTCTTATGAAAAAAATACCAGAAATTTTTATGTATAGCACTACTAGAATTTTTAGATCTACTGACAGAATTATCTGTCGGTATTTATACTCATAGTCCATCGGCATGAATTTTCCCGATGGGCTCATGGAAGGCAATAATCCATCGGAAAAACTCTCGTCGGTGATTTGTGGTCTGTCGATGAGTCCTTCGATAATAATTTCACCGATGGATTTACTGACAGCAAAAGCGTGCCAAAAAAATTACCGCTTCATTCCGTCGATATTTTCATCGATGAATATAACATATTACTGACAGAAAAACCGCATATAATTCTATCGATGATTTTTTTTGTTCATCGGTATTTCTCTCGGTGAATTTAACATATAAAAGTCAAACAGACCGTCTCTAATTCGGTTAGTAAAGAAACAGTGGCAATGATATTTGTAGTAATTCATTTTCAACTCTCTGAAATATATCAACGGACTAAGTCGCCAATAACCCCGCCAGTAATAATTTAAAAATCTATTTCTTAAAAAAAATCTATTAAACATAAATAGAAAATTAGTGGTATTTGCAATAATTATTTTTCAACTCTCTGTAATATACCAACAGACTTAGTATGTCGGTAACCATGTCAATAATAATTTAAAAATATTTTTGTAAAAAATCTATTAAATAGAAATAAAAAATAATTAAAATCAATTAAATTAATCTATGAATAAAATATTTATTACAAATTTAAATATTTATAAGTTCAACATCTATAATAAAGGCGCCGGAGGATGAGGAGGAGGCAGGTTTTTGTCAGGACCGTGGGGTGAATAAGGAAGAACACATATAACACCCATCTGTTATCTCATTTCCATTATCAATCGGCGAAACTTGGTTGTTTTGACACTAAGTCATTCATAATCAGCTGCAAGATGGGTCATGCGAGCTTGAACTCGTTGGTTTAAAATCACTTCAAACTCCGGAGTTTAAGTGTTTAGAATCGATTGCAAACATCCAATGGTTGAAATATTGCGGACTATCTTTAAGTCCTTGATCATAATATTGGAAAGACTACACACTTGATTTTTATAAGATTCACTGGACAATATTATTTCCAACTATAAATTCAAATTAAAATTAGAATGAATCAAAGGATCCTCACCGTATTGGACCTATGTACGCTAGGCTTTCAAAGTGGATAAATTTAATTTGAAATTAGACAAATCCATATGTGTTGTTTCTCTTTCAATTTATTTGAATATTAGCGTAAAGTACGTGTTTGTTTTTTTAAGCTCGCCGGGCCTACATCAAGCAAAAACATGGTAATTTCTATGGTATTACTGTAAGAACTTAAACAACAGAAAGACGAGAGATATCTTCGAATTGTCTTACACACTTAGCCGTGTAGTTTTCTATCGTATTTGAGCTAGTAACAAAATACATGGACTGAATAATTGGCTGCTAACCAAGTTTATGGAGTTGCTGCTGAAGATTCTGATGAAGACTCTAATATCATGACAATTACAATAACAATTGTTATACAATTAAGAACATAAGAGGCACCTTATAATTTCCAAAAAAATATTATTCACTTCATAACAAACGGGTAATTACAAGATATTACATAAAATCATGCCAAGTTTGAGTTTCAAATTAAATTATGTGGAAGTTTTCTTAATATGACCCAGGTCAACTTGGCAGATACAAAAATAAAAAAATCAAAGGAAAAAAAATTAAAAAAAACAAAAAAAAACCAAACATGTGAGTTCAAAGACAATCTGAATAACTGGTAAAAATGATTTGAATTTTAAAATAAAATTGAAGTTGATGTATTTTTTGGGAAAAAAAAACATTGAGATGATGACTTGTTGGATCAATTCTGGTCAACACAGGTTAACTCTCTAAACATGTGACTCTGGATGTGGACTTCAATAAATTTAGCAATATTTTTTTAATTTTAATTATATTATAAAAAAATAAAGACCAATTCAAAATCAATTTAATATTAGATGATAGAATTGATAAAAAAAACAATAAAAAAAATCATCAAAAACCTAATGTTGAAGGTTTTTCTACAAAAAAAAAATGTCAAGCCAGGGGTGGACCTGGGCTAAAACCACACTTTTGAAGCATATTTATTTTATTTTTTTTATAAAGAGCAATCGATATGCCTTTTGTTTTTTTTTAATAAAAAAAGAAAACATATCACCTATTGCTATCAAACTCAAAATTCAATCACCACCATGTTGGTCAAAAAAATCATGAGGTAGGTTTTTATGCATTGAAAATCTATTTTTCAATTAATTTTCACCAAAAACACCTGTTGAACATTATGAAAGCTTTTCTAAATCACCTATTAACCTTAAAATACCTAAAATCATAGAAGAAAACCAAAATCAATTGAACCTAAAAAAATCAAAATAAAACTCAATCTCTTTTTTTCGTGCATGTTTATTGGAGAAACTCACAACCATTGAACTTTTATCTTCAACTAAAACCCGTTGACATCAAGCTTGACTATTTTTGTTGGTTGTTATGACAACCAACTATTTTTTCACTTTTTTTCGGTAACTTTCTCCATTCTCTTTCTAATCGAGTGACTGGAAAATAAACAAACGAGTTTTTGGTCTGAAATAAAATTTATCATGAGTTTTAGCCGAGCCATGTATTTTTTCATGTTTTACAATTTAATCCTTTATCTTTTAATTTTATATTTCTACAATAATTTGGAACCTAATTTCATATAATAAAACTATAAAATAATACAATCAAAAAAAAATTTCAAAAATTAAAAAAAAAGGTTCATTGTTGATCTAAACAGTGGCTTTAAAGCCGATCATCGACATCAAGAAACATATTTAATACGTATTTTAAAATCAAAGTCTTCACTTTCCAGAGTAAAATATGATTTTTATAAAATCAAATTAAATGTATATTTTCTTCCACTTCAAAATGCACGGGAAGTGATGTTTTTTAAGAAAAAAACAACAATTTATTTTGTTTAAAATACAAGGATAATCTTAAATATTTCAAAATTAACCAGCCTCAATCATTTTAGGTAATAATCTTCATATTTTACAATTAAAAAAGTCAATTATTTAATTTTAAATATATTAATGAATGGATTTTAATTAAATTATTGGGAAAATATCAGCTATACTCTATGTCTACTGGAACAATGTCAATTTTGTATCCAAACTATTTTTTATATTAATTTTCTTTCAAGCAATTTTGATTTTTATTAAAATTAATTAACACAAGTTATAAAATTATAGTCGACTTGGCAAGTTCAAAGACAACCCAGATGACCGATAAAAATATACTTTAACTAAAAATAAAATCAAGACAATATTTTTTTCTAAGTATTGAAACGACAACATATTAGATCGTCTCCGATCAACTCGGGTTAATTTGTCAAATCTGCTATCTAGGTCATGAGACCATAATAAACCTTATAAAAAAAATTAAAAAAAATTATTAAACCCTATTTCCTATCAATCCATTGTTGAAGAATGAATTTGAAAACTAAATTCAAATAAAAAAATGAGCCGAGTCGATCCAAGTTAACCTTCTAAACTCGAGTCATGAGACCAGGATAACACTAGAAAAAGTAAATTGAAACAAATTATGAAACTCAATTCAGAATTAACTCAATATTGAATGATAAAATTAAAATAAAAAAGAACAAAAAAAACCATTGAAGTCAACAAAATAGACTTGTGACTCGGGTAATAAGACTGTGATAACCCCATAGAAAGTTAATAAAAAACAAATTATGATGCTCAAGTCCCAATCAACTTAATGTTAAATAATTAAATTAAAAGCAAAATCAAATAAAAAAAGATAGAAACAATGAACCGAGTCAACCCGGATTAACCTGTCAAATCCGAGTAAGGAGACCAGGATAACTTCATATAAAAAAAATCAAAACAAATTATGAAGTTTAATATCCAGTAAACCTAATATTGAATGATAAAATTGAAAAAAAAATAAGTTGAAAACTAAAAAAAAAAAGTTATCATAAAATTTTTTTTAGGATTAAAGTGTATATTGCCTTGGCCTTTAAGTGTTCACTACTACAATGAAATACTAGGGGGTTTTAGTATATTAATTGGATTTGGGTCTGCGCTTCGCTGCGAGTCGGATAAAAAACATATAACCACGCAAAAAAATATAAACAATGTTATTTTTTCTTGTAAATGATAAAATATTTGAAACGATGATTAAAAACTAGACTAGTGTATCATAATAAATTACTTAACCACCGTAAGTGTTAATAAATGGAAAAAAAAGTTGGCGTGACTTGTTTGACCAAGCGGGCAAACAACTAACTGGCCGCTTAACTCAAATGATAATCTCATTAAAAAAATAAAAAAGCATTCATCATTCTAGTCTTGTTTAGCTCTAACTTAAATGTGAAAACAAAGAATGTCAAAGCATTAAACAAAAATAAAATAAAATGAGGGAGTGAAATGAGAAAACAAAGACAAATTATATCGATCCGAGTTAACACACTAAATTTATAACTTAGATAATGAACAAAACCATAACGGGTTAACCCGACTAGATAATTTATCTTTCTTTTTCCTTCCCTCACTCTCTTTCCAATTGGACCTTCATTGAGTCCTAATTGACAATAAATCGGATTAAATCTAGAAGCAAATGCAAGAGTTATGAAATAATTTAAGTTAAAACTTTAAAAAATATGTCACACTATATTGATCTCAGTTAACTTTAATCAGCAAACTAAATTTAGAACCCAAGTCAAAATATGATCCCAATCATGCATAATGTTTTTAAGCTAAGCGATAAAAAATGATAAAACTTAGGTAATGTTTGATTATTGTACCGAGAAAAGGATAATAAATACAAAGAAGACAAAACAAAATAAGATTATGACATAATTGTATTTAGTAGCGATGTACAAGACAAAGAAACTATTTATATATCATGTTTGATTATGATTGATAGGACATGCTAAATTATAAAAAAAATCTATTTTTCTCTTTATATATATTTAAACTTGCATATTTTAAAAAAATTTATTTGATATTTTATTTTTTTACTTTGGTTTATATCGAGTGCTAAAATTAATAATATTATAATAACCCTATTTATAAAATCATAACTGACTTAATGGGTTGATTTAGGGCCTAAACTGGTCCGGGTTTAAGAAAAAATAGAGGAAGTATTGACTCGACTTGACGCAGTCAAAAACTCAGGTCAACTCGGGATAAAACATGGGTCAAAAACTCATTGACTATTTTTGAAAAAAAATAAAAATTTTGGGTCAATCGAGTTGACCCTCTTAACTCATGACTTGAACCTTGTCTCGGGTCGACTCCCGAGTCGGATTTGAAAACTATGGTAATAACCATTTTTATTCATACATTGGTGCAAGTCAACCCATGTTGACCCTCGCGACTTGTGACCTGGGCCTTGCCCAGTTGATTCCCGAGTTTGGTTTTAAAAATACAATAATAATAACTTTTATCCTTATATTGACCTGATCAACCCCAGTTGACCCTCTTAAACGTAATCGTGGCTTTGCTCCGGGTTGACCCCTCAATCAACTTTTAAAACTATGATAATAATCACTTTTATCTTTATGTTGACTTGGGTCAATAATCAACCCCAATTGTAACCTGAGCTTCGCCCCAGATTTGATCCCCGATTCGGGTTTAAAAACTATGATAATAACTATTTTTATTATTACGCTGACTCGGGTCAACCCGAGCCTCGACCAGTGACCCGAGCTTTGCCCCTGATCGACTCTCGAGTTGTGTTTTAAAATTATAATAATAATTACTTTTATTCTTATATGTTTTAGTTGGACAATTTTGGAATTGAGAATTTTTTATATAAATTTTTTATGAATAAAAAAATATAAATATTGTCTCTAAAAACATATTATCTCTAGACCTTCTATTTTAAAATTACAGAAATTCACTCAAAAACTATACCATAAAAAAAATTATTTTGATCTTTTATCTTTTTATCTAAATAAATTTTTTATCTTTAATTTTTTTTTTCCGCAGCACAGCAACCAAGTGCTACCCTAAAAACACGGAAGAAAGTATTAGTGGACAGACCCGCGCTAATGCTTAGGTTAACTGTAGAAGAGAAGATAACACGGGGCCACTCAACGATGGTCCTCAAATATCAACTCATTAAGACCCATGATTATCTGAAATCAACAACTCAAAAACCATCATCATGCAACTCTTCTACCGCACGTCGTTCAACATCATCATGCAACTCTTCTACCGCACGTCGTTCAACATCATCATGCAACTCTTCTACCGTACGTCGTTCAACATCATAATGATACACATAATTATTAGACATTAATTATCATGGAAAATGATATCCTAATCAAGAAAGAAATAAAGCATATAAAAACTATGACGTCCATCCAAACCTTTTTTACAATATAAGAAACAAAATCTAATAAAAACACTTAATAGATAATTTAAAAATAAAATAAAGAGGAGTTGACAAAATATAATCGGATTAAAAATTTAGACGGACTTAATTAAAACCTATAGGTTTTTTTAACAAAATATTTTTTAAAATAATATTATTTTAATTTTTTATTTAAACTAAATGAATTAACTAAATCAACTAGAAATCTTAACATCGACAAAGAACTAAAAGAAAAAAAGTTTAAAAGGAAATTGATTAAAACAAAAATTGAAAGAGGTGGATAAATTACTATGCACGTATAAAAATTAACTCGAAATCTTAAATTAATGAATGTTATTTATCCTCTCGGTTTTTCATTTAGTATTTATTTTTTATTTTTTTGGTCTTTTATCAAATTGATTTTTTTTTATTTTCATTATCTAACATTGAAATGCTATTTTTCCTATTGATTTGTTTTGTTTTAGTTTTAGATTTGATCTTTCTTTGTTTTCTTTTGATTTTAAATTTTTTACTCGATTTTTTTTGTAAAAGGTTTGCTTTTTTATTTTAAAAAAAGAAATTTCACCCTTGAATCATCAATGTCTTTTTAACCATAATTTTTTTGTTTAGTATTTAATTCTCATTCTTTTATATTACTATTTTATTTAAGGGAGGCTTTTTATCAAATTATTACTTTTTTCAATTTCATTTTCTGATATTGGGTTGGTTGTGAATTAAGAGGCGTGATTTTCATTATTAGAGTTGCATCAGGCTCATGATCGAGGTGACGAGTTTAAAAGGTTGACTCTGATAATATTGGTTTTTTTTTATTCTTCAACACCTTGCATTCTATTATTTTTTTTCAAGTTTTTTTAAAAATTATCATGGCTTTATGCATGAATTGTATGCCAATAAACACACTCAAGTTTGATTGGTTATTTTTTTAAATAATTAAAAAAATATATTTTAATCTAATATTATAGGATAAGATAATTTTATTCGATTTTGTGATCGAAATTTTAACTTTTTCTTATTTTTTTAATCACAATTGTGATCTCTTGATTATTTTTATGCTAATATTTTTTTTTTCAGCCCGCAGCACGACATGGGTCGATTCACGGACTAGTAAAGTCTAAAAAGCTCACAATAACTGTTGACTCCCTGTCTCACTCCACTAGAAATAAGTGACCACTTCAGTAGTCAGAGTCCTATTTAGTTCCAACTCCCAAGGAAGTGAGTGATAGATAGCACAGGGCACACAAACCTCCACTGTCT
>Ga0325410_1005540_pt1 | contig 13940 bp, 9 predicted proteins | sample PopdelMetagenome_16_FD_206182 | JGI IMG/M metagenome (GOLD analysis project Ga0325410, IMG submission 206182) | Populus deltoides microbial communities from Bellville, Georgia, United States - Xylem-PdIQD-R3 | ecosystem: Host-associated > Plants > Phyllosphere > Stem > Wood/Secondary xylem... | reverse complement strand
TTTCTCATAATACACAATAGTACAAAATACGCATAATGTCTATCACATTCTAGCATTATAAGAATTTAAACAATTTATTGTACCTCAGTTCAATGTCTTTTCCAACAACTCATAATTTTTTGCAAGACTTCAGGTTTGGGTATTAATGCTAGCAAATGTTTTATTTTTTTTAGGGGATCAGTAATAGCCAGAAACAACTTATTCTTCATGATACGAGTTTTAGTGAAGGATGTTTCCCTTTCACCTATCTTGGAGTTCCTCTTAGCCTTTATAAGCTTCTTGCCAGTTAGTTCTCCCCCCTTATACACAAGCTGGAATCGTCAGTTCAGGGTTGGATTGGCAAGCACCTCACATATACTGGGAGACTGGAGCTTCTTAAGTCTGTTCTCTATGGAAAGGTGCAGTTTTGGTTGAATACTTTTCCTATGCTGGAGATTGTTCTTAGACAAATCACTAGCATTTACAGGAATTTCTTATGGACTGATGACATCTGGAAGAGTACCTCTGCTTTGGTTGCCTGGAAGAATGTCTGTATGCCCAAGGATGGAGGTGGTCTTGGTCTTTTTGATATTAGGGCTCGTAATATAAGTTTCCTTGCAAAACAGCTCTGGAATATTCATCTCAAAACTGATTCAGTTTAGATTCGTTGGGTGCACCATTTCTAATAGGGTAGTATCTCTATTTGGACTATTTCTGCCCACAACACTTCCTCTCCCCTGTGGAAGTCCATTATTAAGGGGTCTCATTATTCGGGATTATAGGAGCCAAGCTGTGAGTATTGCCTTGATGAGCAGTTGGATATAGTGAGGAAGGTCCTTTCCTATCTAATGCTTATGATTTCTTTTAGCCAGCTGGGTCTCTATTCTTCTGGGAAAGAGTTGTTTGGGAGCAATGATCTATGCCAAAATACAGCTTCATTTTGTGGCTAGCTGTACTAAGGAAGCTTCGAACTCGGGATAGGTTGCGTTTCATTCCAACTGATCCCTCTTGTGTGTTCTGTCGGCATGAGGAGGAGTCGCATAGTAATTTGTTCTTTACTTGTGATTGGATATTTTGTTTGTGGGGGAAGATTAAATCCTGGCTGAGGATTGGTCGGAGCATGTTGACCTTTAACAGTGCCATACGAGGCTTAAACTCTAGGAGAAACAATCTTGATTCCAGAATGAGAAGGGTCTTCTTGGGCATAACGGTATATCTTATTTGGGAGGAAAGGAATAAATGGATATTTGAAGACAAGAGCTTGGGGATTGATGCAGTATTCAGAAGATTCCAAATCCTGTTTTACATAATTTTTCACTTTCATGAAAGGGACCGTTTCCTCTTGAATGTTGGCTGAGGGATACTACCGATTGCTTTTTGGTTCTTTTATAGCGTTGTGGCTCTGGTTTTTTGGTGATTGGGATGGTTGTAGCTGGTGGTTTTGGCCTTTGGGATTCTCTCTTTGTTTGGTCTTTTGCTATTGCAAGTCTTGTAGTTTCCAGTTAGTGTGGATGGTGGTCACTCTTTGCTGCTAGCTTCTTCATAGAGAGTTGTTGGTTCAACTTTTGGTTGGAGTTCCTTTTGGTTGGTTATCTTTAGCACCAGCAGGATGCTAGGTTCCTTGGCTAACCGATGCTATACTTTTGGTTTTTTCTTTTGGGTAACTTGCTACTCTTCATGTAATTTAGTTCATGATGTGCATTCTGGGAGCCTATTTCCTATAGTTTCTCTTTGGCTTTGTACATGTATATATATGACTGGTTGGTTCCCCAGCTTGGTTCGTTTTGATCTATAATATTTCTTACATTTGATAAAAAAAAAAATTAAAACAATTTAAAGAAGCAATAGGGTGACCCTTACCTTGAACTCCTATTATACATGTTCTTGAGAAGTCATGTGCTACTCTGAATGCTTCTTCTACATTCCAATAGGATATCCTGAATTAGTACTCAAGTCTTTCTGATCCATTCATCATATCTATTAATTCATATATCCATTTAGTTTCGTAAACAAGTTCATGGATAAACTCTTTTTATTTATCACTTCAATTTATTAAATTAGCATTCATTTACACTAACATTTAATGTTCAAAAAAAGGTAGGGTTAGAAAACACACTACCTAAAAGGTGATGGGGAAACACCGATCTGGCAATGTTGAAAGCAATGCATTATGATCAATATGCATGTATACTTACCTGAGAAATATAAGTCCCTATTTCTTCATCATGTCTTTCTTTCCTCAAAACTTGAAGTGTTGGTAGTAAACTTTGATGGGTTTTTCGCTCTTGCTTACTGGAGTCATATCTTATGATCTTGACCTCTAGAAAGGACTTGATATCATCATACTTCTTTGTCCTCTACCCTTTATCTCAAGGGTTTTCAATTTTGCCGATATTTTTCTTAGGAATGGAATCATGGAGTTAGCCCTACCATGCATTTTTTATTGCCCCCCAGCTTGATCATGCCACCAAGTATTTAATTCAGATTTTCTTTGGGGGTGAGGCTATGTGAAGTAAGGTTTGACAAAGAGTTGTTTTCATGCAGAAATTTTAGAATTTCAAAGCTCTTCCAGACATAGAAATCATTTTGACATCGATTCAAAGCAAACTCGTTCTAAAGAAATTCAAGTGATTCCAATGGAGAGGTTTTCATTAGTGATGAAATTTTTGTTTTACTTTTAGTGAAAATATAAAGTGAAATTTTGTTGGTCAACAAGGTTTAAGATTTAATTTGAGGGTTACAGAGAACCGGTCTTCAAAGCATTCATTTTATTTGCATGAATAATGATTTGGTTCGCATGAGAAAGCATTGCCTACCAATCCCGATTGCTTGCCTTTGATCAGAAAGGGCTTGATTAGGAACGTAATGTAGGCCTAGGCTCTTGGTTATGAAGAAAATGATATTTGTAGGCTCAAAAGGTGTTTAAGGGATTTCAAGATTAATTATCACTTGTGCTTGTTTCCTGACCTTTTATCTTTTGAATTGTCTTTCCAAAATGGTCTATCATGCTCCCTAGTGTTAGGCTTAGGCTCTTTCTCTTTGTTTTTGTTTACTTCATTTGGTTTTGAGCAACATCATATTAGTTTTTTTTTTATGCTCAAAATTTTTGGATCCTTTGGATTTTTCTTCATGCCCTCAGCCTTTAATGATTGAGAATTTTCTTTTATGCCCCTTTGTGTTGCTTGGACACTTTCAATCGTCGAGGTTTTTTCTATGTCTCTCGCACTTACCCCCAATTTAGGGTGTGATCCTAGCCAAGGTTATTTCTAAAAAATGTTACTAGGCTCAAAGGGAGACTGCAAATGATATATTTTAGGCTCGTGAAATAATTATCAAATATGGCCTTTTTTCATCTCAAACACATGCACTTAAGATCGGCAAGCCTTGCTTTCATACGAGTATGCAAAGTAATTTCTCATTATTCATTCAAATAAAACTCAACTTTGGAGTCACTTCATGGTTTTTTTTTAGGTTTTCTAGGTGTATGGTTACCTTTTTAAGGAATCACTTGAATTTTCAGAACTCGTTTGTTTTGGACAAACACCAACATGGTTTTTGTTTTTATACTAAACTTTTAATTCCTAAAAATTCTTGTGAACATGTGAGATCATGCATAGTTTTGGAAGAAAAGGGAAACACACTAAAGGATTCTTAACGTAATGGTTTCGTGAGTAAAAGTTATGCTCAACGTGTTATTTGCATTAAACAACAACAAAAATAAAGGCATGTTATAAACACATGATCTTATTAACAATAAAGGCTCATTTGACAAGGAAAGTCTTGTGGAATTTTGAGCCAAATTACCAACAAAAACCGGAACGGGTTGAAACAAAAAATCAAGAAGTTTTGCAGGCATGATCAAATAGAGGTAGTTATTTTTTTGGCAGAATAAGAACATGCTCCATTCTGCAACAATGGTGCAATTCCCCTTCTGTCAGCCTTCCCACAAAAGTTTTGCAGAAATGCTGGATTGTGTTGAGGCTCTTGACCATGATTGCCCCTAATTTCTTCTGGCTGAGTCGTTGTTGGGGTTTGAAAAAAGATGATAGGTCGGTTAGAAGGTACTTCCCCAAAGTTATTTTTCAGTATTTGCTCGAGTAAGCTAGAGGCGAGTCACACTTGTCTTCAGAGACTCCAACTCTTCTTGAAAATGGACGTTACGGCGAGCACACTCTTCATCTTTCGTGTTTTTCGCTTAAAGTCGGGTGTTGTAAACTCGTAGGGGACCTACTTTTCATCTTGGTGCATGGATGACAAATGTATGAACATGTAATCTATATGATAAACTCGCCCTTCAAGGGGTGACATATGGTCATAACTCTTGTATGATGAAACAAGAATCTTGATTCTTGCTCAAACTCTACAATGAAGATTTCTTGAGTGACGATCATTATGTCACCCACAAGTCTTGAGTTCAAGATGCTTCAAGAAGGACTTGTCTTAATGCAACTAAAAATAGCACATACAACCTAAAGACATGTTCTATTCATTATGTGAACATGGGTAGGCTTTCTACCTGGTCTCAAAAGGGTCTCAAATCTGCCTAGTGACGATCTTCGTAAAGACAGTATAGGGGCGTTGCAAGAAATGGTTAAGGCACGTATACCTACCATTACCAAGCAAGCACTTAGATATGAGTTGGGTGTTTCATGCATCTCGACCCTAACCAATAGTTATAGGGCAAATCGCTAATTCCCCACCTAACCTAGAAGCTTGTGTGTGCTTTAAAAAAGGACATGTGATGCATGAGACAATTCTATACAATGTATGGAAAAATACATTAACAAAATAAGACAAAACAAAAAAATTAAACACATCAAATACACAAAGCTTAGTCCAATATTGTTAGAAAATAGTACCTTCCCCAGCGGAGTCGCCATTCTGTCGCACGTCCCCGCGCGGCATAGTTTGGCGATTTTTGCTCGTTCGTTTGATTGTTCTTAGGAGTCGCCACCTAGTATTTCATTGAAGGGTTACTAGGAAACTAGGGTGTACTAGTCTTGTCAGAGATTCACAGGTAAGGGACTGGTTGTGACTAGGGAAGGTATTAGCACCCCTAGCGCACCTTACCTGAGGTAAGCTGCTTCACAATTTGATATGCTAAAGAAGTTTTTAAGATTTTGTTTTTTCATCGGATATTAGAAATACAACTTACATGTAAGTTCATAATCCTTAACTGTGAGCAAATCAAAATATTAAATTCTTCTTTATTCTTTGCGATTTTATCATAAAAAACATCCATAAAAAAATACAAACACACACATCCACTTATATATATATATTCTTTTCTTTTTACATCCACATTTGCACGCTACAAATTATAAAAATTCAAAAACTAAACAAACAGTACATTGAACAATTTGAAATTTACAAAATAAACCCCAAAAAAATTCAAAAAAGTGTTGGGCAGCCCTTTGAGGTTGCAAAAACATGGTGGCGCGTCTCCTCCACATGCCACCGCCACTGGCAGCGCGTGGGTTAACGCGCCGCCGCAAGAAAATCCAGGCAAGCAGGGGGTCTAAAACAACTTCCTCCCTTCTTCCTTTCTTCATTGGCGGTGACCTACAAAACACTAAAAAACGCAACAAACAGTTGAATTTAGCTTTTCTTTCTCTTTCTTCAGATCTACTCCTCTCTTTCTTTAGATCTGCCAAATCTAGAGTTGGGCTTTGTTACACGCGCCGCCGCCAGACTAGACATGTGGATGGCTGGATTGGCAACTTTCCTCCTCCTACTTTATTTCTACTCCGGCGGTGTCGTCCACCGCTACCATGGTTGGGAGATCGGCACCCTTGGAGTCTCGGTTTTCTGCTCCTTCTTTACTATCCTTCGGCCTCCCTTCTTATTTCTCCATCTTTTCTACAATGAGCTGCTATTAGCAACGGAGAGGAAGGGTGAGTGAAGGGGGAGAACTGGTGAGGTTGTAGTCGGCTGAAAGAGGGAGACCGTAGGTTTGTGGCCGAAGGATGTGAAAAGAGGGCAATCTGTGAGGGGGAGCTGTTGCGCTTAGGTTGCAGCTAGAGGCCGGTTGAAGGAGATGAAGAGGTTGTTGGTTGTGTTAAGGTAGAGACACCGCTGCTGGGAAGAGGAGATGAAGACGAGGAGGGGGGGAATGGTTCTGTCGTGGTAAGGCTAAAGGAAGAAAAAGCAAAAGGGAAAAAAAAGCTTTGGGCAGCTGGTTTTGGTTTATTTTTGGCAGAGGGGAAAGGGAGAAGTATTGAAATGGCCGAGAGAGGGGAGGATAGAGAGAGTGTTGGCTGTTCGTAGAGGGAAATTGGGGGCTCCTGGTGATGGAGCTGAAAGGTTGTGGCTGAGGGGAGAAGAAAAAAAGATGGCTAGAGGGGGGCGGCTGCTGGCTTTGAAAGAGATGGGTTTAGGGTTAGGGTTTTTTTTTCTCTAATGTTTCAAAATTGCCCCCCCCCCAACTTTTTGTGGGTGTTGTGACCTCTATTTGTAGGCATAATGGTTTGGTCCTCAAAACACATCGGTCCTTCAACTTCTTTATTTTTTGTCAATTTCGATTTTTTCTTATTTTCTTGTTTTTTTTAAAAAAACAAGCAATATTAACGTCGGCTCAACAAGGAAAATCAGTGATTGTAAAATTAATGCGTTAAAAGTTGAACGCGTTCAAAATACCTTTGAAAATTTAAATTCTTTTGAGACGATGCTGAAAATGCTAAAAACGATGCAAATATATTAAAAAAAAACATATTTGTTTGGATTTTTATTATTTTTCGCTATTTTTGGATTTTTCAAAAATTTTATCAAGAAGATGGGTCAAAAATTGGGTAGCAATATATGGAACGATTGTACTAATTGTGTAGTTTTCATTCGACACTTTTGAAATGACTTGTATCGATAATTGTGATGGAATATGGATGTGAATGTATGAATATGTAAACATGATGTTATGAATGTATATATGTGGTATTCACTTTTATGAGGATATTGTATTGTGAAATTACATGAGTATTGCACTATGTTAAGAGATAAATTCTGATTTGATAAACCCTGAATACCGTTGTGAGAGTCATGAGTATTATGATGGCAGATACATATAAAAAAACAAAAAAAAAACAAAATTTCCACTGGTTTTGGCTTTGAAAAAGCCAGGTCATTACAGTTGGTATCAGAGCGCCTAGTTTGGTTCCTGAGGATTGATGATAATAATGTGGTTGTGATCTATTTCAAGATGGTCCACACTCGACAGGGGATGCAAACTGAACCACCTTCCATAGAAGGGAGGAATAGGGGCTGAAATGCCCAAGATTGGCAGGTTGAGGATCCATTGGATGATACTGTTTCCCACACTCTAGTAAGAGCATCTGAGTCCATGTGGGGGAAAAAACACAGAAGCTGAAGAAGAGTGGGTACCAAATTGGACAGAAAAAGTGCCCCCAACAAGGGCGGAACAACAAGAAAGAACGAAGGCACACCCATTGACCATTCCAACAGGGGTTCCCTCGCCTTATACTGACTTAGGACTTCTAGTTCAAATAGTCAAGGCAGTAATGGAAGGCATGGTTGGCTCTACGACTCAAGCAACTCCAGTTACACAAATTCCATGAACAACCCCAGGAATTGTTGCAACCACGGACAATGTGGTGTTACTTATATGGTTGGTCAAAAGCATGAGCGAAATGGGCTATGAATCGTATATAGGAAAGAAGGATGCTGAGATAGCGGGGAGGTGGATAAAAAAGGTGGAGAAGACTATGATCCAGATTAACATACTTGAAAACTTACAGGTGAATTGTGTCACTCAGCTACTGTCTGACTGGGTCATGACATGGTGGGAAACTGTCCACCTAAGACGTGTAACTGAAACATTGACTTGGAGAGATTTTAAATTAGAGTTTGAGAACCAATTCTACTCTAGGTACCATCACAAGGTGAAAGAGTAGGAGTTCCTAGTGCTATAATAAGGTGAGATGTCAGTGTTGGAATATGAAAGGCGATTTTATGACCTCTCGTTGTTTGCCCGACACTATATCCCGACAAAGGAGCACATGATTGAGAAGTTGAGAGATGGGTTTCGATAGGAATTGAGACAAGGGTTAATCATTTTACGGTTTAAGATGGTAAGAGAATTGATTGAAGCAGCACATTAAAAGTTTGTATTGGAGAAGGTCACCAGGGGCATCCCAGAATGGGTAAAAAGAGAGATGAGGATGATTTTACTAGTAGACCGCCACTTTCAATTAAGGGAAAAAGTGGAATGTTTGAGGTATTCAGGAAGAAGGGGACAATAGCGGTACCGTTTCACTAACAATCAAGTGGAAGAGTAATGGGTGGACAGACTCACTCAAGAGCGAACCCTTCAAGGGGACTAGTGACCAGAAGAACGTGCATTACCCTTATTATATGAAGTGTGAACAGAGGTACCCAGGAGACTGCTCTATTTCACCAGGATGATGTTTTATATGCAAAGAAGAGGGTCATAGATGGAGAAACTGTTAGTATTTGGGGCAAGGATGTCATTACTGCAATGAAAGAGACCATTATAAGAAGGAATTCCCTAACATGAACATAGCACAAACATCGAGCTTTAGACAGCCAAGTCAGAGTCACCAACAATTAGTCACCATAAATAAGCCGGTGAGGTCTTCCCAATCAAAGGCAAACTCCAGCCAAGAGAGGCCAAAGGAACAAAATGATCGAACCCCAGGAAGGGTCTTCCACTTGACGCGGGAAGAGGTTAAGGTTGCATCTGATGTGGTAGCAGGTACGCAACTAATGAATAATATCAATGTGCTGGTGTTTGAATTGGGTGCTACTCACTTATTTATTACTAGGAGAATTGTCACCAAAATAGGGAGGGGGGTGAAAGTAATAGAAAAAAAGGGTTCATAATTAGAACTCCGATAGGAAATAGAGTAGAAACAGATAGTATATACGTGGGAGTGGGGGTTAGTCTACCTGGGTATGAAACAAAAGTAAATTTGATGCCCTTAGAATTACATGATTTCAATACAATCCTAGGCATGATTAGCTAAATACAAGGTCAGATAGACTAATATATTAAAATTGTTATGTTTCAAAATACCAAGGGTTTTGTAATTTGTAATGATCCCTTGAAAAAAAGACTTGGGTGTGATTTGATGCAACATGGAAAGGTGATCGCTTATGCGTCAAAATAGATAACAACTCACAAAGAGAATTACCCAGTAATGACTTGGAGTTGACTTTTGTGGTATTTGCTATGAGAATCTGGAGGCACTATTAATACAAGTCCCTTTAATTTCGAGGATAAGATTTATATTGGGAGGGGAGAATGTAAAACCCAACAAAAATTTAAGCAAAAGGTCGACCTATACTAAACAAAATACTAGGGGGACAAACTAACCAACCTTAGAGAAAGCTTAGACCGCCACTTTCAATTAAGGGAAAAAGTGGAATGTTTGAGGTATTCAGGAAGAAGGGGACAATAGCGGTACCGTTTCACTAACAATCAAGTGGAAGAGTAATGGGTGGACAGACTCACTCAAGAGCGAACCCTTCAAGGGGACTAGTGACCAGAAGAACGTGCATTACCCTTATTATATGAAGTGTGAACAGAGGTACCCAGGAGACTGCTCTATTTCACCAGGATGATGTTTTATATGCAAAGAAGAGGGTCATAGATGGAGAAACTGTTAGTATTTGGGGCAAGGATGTCATTACTGCAATGAAAGAGACCATTATAAGAAGGAATTCCCTAACATGAACATAGCACAAACATCGAGCTTTAGACAGCCAAGTCAGAGTCACCAACAATTAGTCACCATAAATAAGCCGGTGAGGTCTTCCCAATCAAAGGCAAACTCCAGCCAAGAGAGGCCAAAGGAACAAAATGATCGAACCCCAGGAAGGGTCTTCCACTTGACGCGGGAAGAGGTTAAGGTTGCATCTGATGTGGTAGCAGGTACGCAACTAATGAATAATATCAATGTGCTGGTGTTTGAATTGGGTGCTACTCACTTATTTATTACTAGGAGAATTGTCACCAAAATAGGGAGGGGGGTGAAAGTAATAGAAAAAAAGGGTTCATAATTAGAACTCCGATAGGAAATAGAGTAGAAACAGATAGTATATACGTGGGAGTGGGGGTTAGTCTACCTGGGTATGAAACAAAAGTAAATTTGATGCCCTTAGAATTACATGATTTCAATACAATCCTAGGCATGATTAGCTAAATACAAGGTCAGATAGACTAATATATTAAAATTGTTATGTTTCAAAATACCAAGGGTTTTGTAATTTGTAATGATCCCTTGAAAAAAAGACTTGGGTGTGATTTGATGCAACATGGAAAGGTGATCGCTTATGCGTCAAAATAGATAACAACTCACAAAGAGAATTACCCAGTAATGACTTGGAGTTGACTTTTGTGGTATTTGCTATGAGAATCTGGAGGCACTATTAATACAAGTCCCTTTAATTTCGAGGATAAGATTTATATTGGGAGGGGAGAATGTAAAACCCAACAAAAATTTAAGCAAAAGGTCGACCTATACTAAACAAAATACTAGGGGGACAAACTAACCAACCTTAGAGAAAGCTTAGACGATAGGGACCAACCTATCCTAGGGGAGAATTGAAATAGAAACCAGCCCCAAAATAACCCAAAAGAGGTATAAGGAAAGTCTTGACCAGCACCCAAACACCTCTACCTCATTAAAGAGGAGGTATAAATGCAAGGGAGAGAGAGAAGGTGACCCTTCCTTTTCCTAAAAACCGGTTGTAGCAGCTGCATGCTCTTGTTTCTCTTCTTCTTTCCCAAAAAAACTTGACAAAACCTCAGCTACATGCAAACCTCCTTGGGTGCTAAATGAGAAGAGAGTTAAAGGGAAGAAGTAGTGACCGAAAACAAAAAGGAAGAGGGAACCTAGACCTTTTCCAGGACTGGCAGCAGCCATTACTGCAGCACATACACCACTTTTCAAGGAGGAAACTGAATCCAACCAACCAGCATGCCACCTTCTTTGAGTGTTGAGTAAGAAGTGAGTTAAAAAGAGGAGACAAAACCAAAAACAATGAAAAAAGAAGAGCCTAGAGGGTTGACTGAATAGCAAATGAGGGAATTAAGAAACTGAACAAAAAGAGAAGAACAAACCACCGAACCTTACCCTAGGACTGCCCAAAATCATAAGGTAAGGTAAGAACATCACCTCCTTAATTATTCCTTAAAACTTCTGGACATAAAAAGGGAAGCAACCCCCAAGAGAATGGTTAAAGTTCTTACACTTGTAACTTAAAGAGGATTATAGGGAAAGATTAAGGTGAATAGGGGGCTGAATAGGGGACACAATTCCAGAAATAACAACAAAAGAAATTAATAAACTTGAACACATAAACTTAGAGAAGAACTAACCAGATTGAGGGGCTAGAAAAAATGTGTTTATATGATGAAATGCATGAATGATAATCTTGTTAAACTCTTAGGAATATACTTGAACCAAAATAAAATGCATGATGGTGTTATTGTCTTGATTTCACATATGATTGATGAACTTACATGAAATGTGAAATGAAATAATGAAATGCATAGAGTGTGATCTTGTTGGATTTCTAGAAATGTATGTGGGCTCGAATAGAATTGGTGATGATGATAATGCTTTGATTTTGTTATGAGATTGATGAATTTACCTAAATATAGATCAAGTGAATGAAGATATGGTTGTGGCATGTTATTGTGACTATACTTGTGAAAATGAGATGGATTGATTGTATGTGTAAGATTGTATTGTTGTTAAACCCTTAGGAGCATGTTAAAGCTGAAATAGAAATCATCCCATGATAATGCGTTGATTTTGTTTATATAACGGATGAATTTCTATAATGAGGAATGATAGTTGGGTGAACCTAGAAACAATATGCAAGTTGGGATTTGGTTGTGCATTGTTGATGCTCTTGTTATAGAATTTGAATATGTTTGTTGTCGATATTTGTCCAAGTCACAACTATGAAGTGGTATAAAGGAGAAAAGCACATCATAAATCTTACACATAGTTTAAGGAGAAAAGCAAAGCTGGAGTTGACTCAAATTGTCACTGGCGATTTCTGAATCGACAGTGACTTAGATCGCTCTGATGATTTCAACATCAGCCGAAGAACTGGTTACGTTGATAATTTTTAGGTCGGTAGCGACTCAGCTTTCATCAACAATTTCTGAATCAGCAGTAGCCCATAGACACTGATGATTTCAGTGTCAGTCGTAGAACTGGGTTACGTTAATGATTTCTAGGTCGGCAGCGACTCAGTTTTCGTCAATGATTTCTAAGTCAGCAGTAGCATATGTGCTCTGACGATTTCAGCATCAATCGTAGAACTAGTTACGTTGATGATTTCTGGGTTTGCAGTAGCCTATGAGTGTTAATGATTTCAACGTCAACCATATAACTAGGTTAAGTTGACGATATCTTGGTCGGTAATGACTCAGGTTTCATAAATGATTTCTGAAGTTAGCAATAGCCTATGTACGCTGACGATTCCAACGTTAGTCGTAGAACTGGGTTATGTTGATGATTTCTAGGTCGACAGCGACTCAGTTTTCATCAACAATTTCTAAGTCAATAGACCAAGTACACTGACGATTTCTTGCGTCAGTCGTAAGACTGGACTGCGTTAACGAATTCTATGTTGGCAACGACACACTTTTTGTTGCCAAATTTTGTGTCACCAGCGAATCAGTTTTCGCTACCGAATTCTATGTCGCCAGCAACAATTTTTGCGTTAATGATTTCTGCGTCGACGACGACATAGTTTTTACTATCAAATTTTTTCTCGCTAGCAAATCAGTTTGCTACCAAATTTTGTGTCACCAGTAAATCAATTTTCACTATCGAATTTTGTGTCGCCGGTGAATCAGTTTTCATTGATGAATTATGTGTTACCAGTGAACCTATTTTCGTTGATGACTATATATTACCAATAAACTAGTTTTCGCTGATGATTATGCGTCTCCAACAAACTAGTTGTTAACAATTCTATGTTACTAGCAAACTAGTTTTCGTTGACGATTATGCATCTCCAACAAACCAATTTTTATTGACGATTTTATGTTACCATCAAAGTAGTTTTTGTTGATAACTTTCTACGACAACAGCAACCTAGTTTCATTGACGAATTCCATATCATAAATGACTAAATTGTTACGACGATTCCATCATCGGTCTGACCTAATTCATTATGAAACTCGAGGATTAGACGCTAGGACGTATGTGAGTAGCCCATGTTTAAGATAAAGAGAAGTGTCTTGATATAATGATGTTCGTTGTTTGATTGTATAATGTGTGGAACACATGAATGTGAAAACATGTATTCTTGAAGTATGCATGACGATGAGTTATGTGATTACTGAATGCAAACATACTAATTGTGATCATTTGATATGTTAAGTGATGCGATCAGAATCGAACCTTCAATGGGACAAGAACACCCCACGGGAGGAACAGGTAGGTGACTAATTCCATATCAGAAATGACTAAATTGTTACGATGATTCCATCATCGGTCTAACCTAATTCATTACGAAACTTGAGGATTAGACGTTAGGACGTTTGTGAGTAACCCATGTTTAAGATAAAAAGAAGTGTCTTGATATAATGATGTTCGTTGTATGATTGTATAATGGATGGAACACATAAATATGAACACATGTATTCTTGAAATATGCATGACGATGAGTTATGTGATTACTGAATGCAAACATGCTGATTGTGATCATTTTATGTGTTAGGTGGTGTGATCAAAATAGAACCTTCAACTGGACAAAGACACCCCACGAGAGGAACAGGTAGATGACTTCCACCCTTTCTAGTATAACGTTAGTTCTGAAGTGAATTTATTACGAAGGCTCTACTATTATGATATAGTGAATGTTAAACTGTTATGAAATGCTTGTATGAGTATTATGAAGGATCTACTATTGTGATATAATAGTGTATGTTAAATTGTTACGGAATGCTTGTATGAGTATTA
>Ga0325410_1005539_pt1 | contig 13940 bp, 9 predicted proteins | sample PopdelMetagenome_16_FD_206182 | JGI IMG/M metagenome (GOLD analysis project Ga0325410, IMG submission 206182) | Populus deltoides microbial communities from Bellville, Georgia, United States - Xylem-PdIQD-R3 | ecosystem: Host-associated > Plants > Phyllosphere > Stem > Wood/Secondary xylem... | reverse complement strand
AAACAAAAACAGAAAAAAAAATGTTTTTTTTTTAGCTTACAACAAAAATTTAATTAATTTTCTAAGCAGATAGTATCTACTTACAAAAAAAGAAATTTCAACCTACCTCACCTGTTCAAATCCCACAGAAATATCAAATACTATCAATACAACAGTGTAAAAAGCCTATAAGAGAGACTTCTTGTTGCAGCTTTTGCCAAGATAAAGCTTCTGGTGTTTTTGCAACCAATGCTGAAGTAGTCGATAGATCAGAAAAAAAAATGATCCAGGTTGATGGTGCTTGAACAATCACGAGAGAAGGTATGGTGATAACATGTATATCGTTTCGTCCATGATGCATTGAACTCAGTTGCTTACTCCGAGATCTCGGTCCATGATGCAGTGAGCTCAGTTGCTTACATCTGAGTTCTTGGTTGCGCATCGATTCTCAGTACAAAAAAGAGACCGTGGGAATTGGAACAGACTTTGCTCAAGAATCTCGGCTCACCCGATACCTTTCCCGTCTTTCTTCCCTCTTGCGCTTTCTTGACAGTTCCTCATCCTTGGCTTTCTCTGCTTCAAGTTTTTTTCTTTCCTGTTCTTTCTTAAGCTTTCGCTTCCTCATCTTCGATGCCACATTTTGTAGACAGTTTAGCACTTCCATGTTAAGAATTACTCAGCAAATAGAACAACTTCATATAAACATGCAGCCATGGACTCATTTAATCATCGATGCAAACTAGTTACAGTTCGGGAACATAAATCCATTTCTTCCATCCAGTTCTGTGGGAAACATAACCATGTATTGCAGACGAGGCTTTTACTAATTTGAACGTGAAAATGTATTTCTTCATAACCTTGCCCTTTCTTATTTCCAAGTAATTTTGATAAATGCAGCTATTTGTAAGATGTTCTTCATGCACGTTGCTGCTGAGTTTCGACTCTAAAGCAACATCACATGCAAGAAATTTAAGCTGGTCAGACAAGAAAAGGTAATATTCTCCACTCTAAAGCCAGGCCAGTCAGTCCAGGAGAATGTTTTTTTTTCAACACTGACCAATTGCAACAGTAACTTTGACCACTTGAGCAAGAATCTTTCAATTGAACTTCACAGTATTCATTTTCAAAGACTAGAACACCAATTATTCAAGTCAATATGAAGATCAGAAGTTCTTATTTAAATGCATACCTTTTCGTTTGTGATCAATCGAAGTTGTTCTACAAGAGCATGAACAGTATATTTTAGATTTATAATTTACTGTCCTTTAACGACTTTCACCTTTGGCAACATTGCCATAAACATTGTTCGAAAACATTATGAATTCCAAGATTTAAAAACTGTATTTACAATCTTGAATGCCACTTTTATTTCAACCTACTGGGCTACAGATCAAGTAAAATAGAGACATTTTCCAATTGCATTTGAGCAGCTCAGAGATTCATGAGCTGCACTTTTTACTGCTAGGTGCATGGTTTTAACCCTTGTTTCACATTTCAGATTCAAGATTCCACCACACTACTTAATTTCATTTTAAAACAAATCAATTCATTCATAGCATCACAGGTGATATATTCATTTCCATCTCTGTAGAAGACAACAACGTTGAAGTTGCTTTTTAACTAGAATGTTAAGGCAGAAATCGTATCATAGAGGTTCCATTTCAGCACAGAACTGCCAATCAAATATATTATTCTAACCACGCATTATTCTGCCTGCATCCAATTGAATATGCGGCGAGACAATCAGGTGCTCTCATTCTCTCATTGGTGAAGAGATCCAACAATTGATATTCTTTGAAACTTCAAAGACAGTAGTTTCTTAAGATTTATCAACAGCAAAGCACACCCTTACTATAGCAAACCAAAAGCTGTTCAGTTAACAAATATCAGATTTCTTTCTTGATCTGAAAACTTGTGAACAAAATCAAGAAAAAATAACCTGATTGTTCGCTAAGTTCTGGACAGCAACCACTCCAGTGTTGGGAGGGGCAAGAGGGGCCCAGAATGGGCTAGACAATGCATGTGCTCTGGTGTGTACTTAAGCATGCGATGCCTTCCATTGCGATCCTCGATGGCATAGACCAGGGTAGTTTGGTAGCCCCTCCAACCGATAGAAAAAATACAGGGTCTTTAGTCTTGAGGACCTTCCGGAGCCATTTTTTTTCATGTCGCGCGGATACATTTCTAAACGCCATCTCAGGTGATAAACTACACTCAAAAGCTAAATCATGGAAAGAGCCTCTCAATTCGAGATTCACTAGCAATTGTACATTTGCTTGTGATTTCTAGAAGGCTACTCATCCTAATGCATTAAGCTAGATGCACAAGTGTAATCTATGTGGTTTTAACCCAGCCATTAATATAAATTGAACAATTTTCTTATATTTTTAATAAAACCATATCCAAGTTTCCAAGTGATTGAATAATTTTCCTTAATAGAATGTGGAAAGTCTGGTCATGTTTTTGAAATATTTGGTTGGTGGTGACTAAAATTGCTTTCCATTTTATCATGTCTTTATTATTTAAAATTTAATTTTGAAGAGATTGTAAGAATAATAATTTTTATAAATATATAAATGAATGGCAGGCTTCAGATATAATTTTTTTTTAAAAAAAGAATAATACATAATCTTAATTTGCAAAAGTTGACCCAACAATCCATTTACAGTAAAAAAAAAATTTAATCAATAAAATGGTTGTTTATTTCTCTTGATAAATATACTATTTTCATGTGGATTATATTCTTAAAATTTGATTGGAGAGTAAATTAATAGTTAGAATAAAACTTTTAGATGAGAATGCCAAGTAAATTTAAAATTATTAAAGTTACACAAAAGAAATTAAGATAATGGAGATAAATAAATATATTTCATGACAAAAATTTACTTTAAAATTTTATCAAATATAAATTTATTTTTATATTTTTATTTTCATTTTTAAAAATACCTAATTTGGTGGTCAAATACCCTTTTTAATTTCTCAAACAACCAATTGCAATAAACTTTGTGAAGTTGGATTAAGCTGTCATTACATTATTATATATATAATCCCTAATTGATTTTTGTGCTGGAATATAAATTTCTGCGCTGGTAAGTGAAAAGGAGCATCATTAGCCATCTTTAATCTAAAGAACAGGGAAAAAGGACTAAACTTGAAAACAGAGAGAAGCGAAGCAAATCAAAAAGCATGCTCCTTTATTACAACTTTACACAGTAGCAGACCTGCAACGACAAATAACAGCATCACGAAGATAAACCATGAAGAACAGCGACAATAATTCAAGTTTGGATTCTAGAATCAATCAAACCCTCAAAAATGTTCAAGGGTATGTCTTGAAATTCTATTTCTTGAGGGATTCTTGTTTCTTATTATGTTAAAGTTCTCATCTTTGCAGTGTTTAATGATTTTTTTTAGTTTAAATTTGAAAACCCATTTGAGAAAATGCTTCAGATCTCTTGAATTATTGTCAGAAATCATGAATTTGGATCGGTGGGATTTAAAGTCGTAGGTTTTCTTGGTAAAATTTTTAATTTTTATGGATTTTGATGTGATTTCAATTCCTAATTATTGGCATTTTCCATTTATTCCCCTTAGATTGTTGTAATTTATACTTAGATTTGATAATCCATTTGTTTAAAAGAGCTCTGGATCTCGTTATCTTCCTCTAGTAAATAAGATTATAAGTTCCGAGGAAATGAAATTCTGTAGTCATCTGGAAAATGATTTCAAACTCATGCGAATTGCATTTGATCTTGAAAATTGCAAGGTAGAGTTGATAAAATTGATATTATTTATATGGTGGGAGAGAGAGCAAGAGTTTAGAGGAATTCTGTAACGGTGGAGATAGGTCATGGGACACAACTACAATGATTGCTTGATGCATGCTCATGTGATGGCATGCATCTGTTTGCGGGGTGAAAAGTATTGCCTTGTACATGGTTAAGGGACATAGTTTGACATTCATATGGCTGGAGGTGTTTTTCTTTTCAACTCCTTTTACCATGAGCTGTGCTAGACTTGAATAATGGCACTTATATTTTTTTTTTCCTGCAATGAAGGTTACTTAAAGGTCGTAGTATTCCTGGTAAAGTTTTACTGACCAGGAGAGCAGATCCACCAGAGGATCCCAGCTTACGATCATCAACTTTTGGAAGGAGCTTCTCAGAAAATGATGCTGGCACAAGTGATCAAATGGACATGTCAAAGGAGGTGATACGGATAATAGATTCGTGGCATCAATTTTTGTATATGGTGTAGTATTTTTATCTGCTAGAGTTCAGTAATTGAGTACTTGAACAAAGAAATCTTAATTGTAATGTAGGCAGAAGCCCAGGGTACCAGCAAGCAGCTAAACAATAACATGATCACAAACAAGCTAAAACCTACAAACTCAAATGTTGAGATAACATCCAAAGAAGTTCAGAAGTCTGTCATGGGTGCTAGAGCTACAGATTCTGCTAGAGTCATGAAATTCACAAAGGAGCTATCAGGATCCACAGTTACATTAGGTATGCTGGTATATGCTTGTATATTACTGTGGATTAATCATGTTGATTGACCTTAGGCTTTATATTCAGACCTTTATAATTCAAGTCCATAGCATATGTTAAATGTTTCTATATCTAAAACTTGTGATATCAATTTAAATGGACTAACTTACTGATCAATTCAATGGAACAACTTTCTACATGGATAGTATTACCATGCTTTTAGGATATAATTCTGGATAATCAAGCAACATATAACAGAAAAATATGATTTAAAGTACTTGCTTACTTGAGTGATCCCCAAGGCGAGATACAATAAGAAATGCCTTCATTGAAGAGTAGGTGGTTGTAGCACCACTTTTGGCAAAGAGCTCTCCAAAATGCTTCAGTCATTTTCAACAACCTTGAGGAGAAATGTGCTAATCCAGATTGCTGCATGCACTAGAGGAAGGCCATAGAGGAGGTTTAGCTGGTGAAGAAAGATTTGATGACCGTAGATTGATAAGATGATGCGGACCTGGATGTATGGAAGTAGGGATTTCTGTAGCCAGTTTCACCAGCAAATAGATTAGATTTTACGTTCTTAGAGAACTGGGATTTATGAGGCTTGTTTAGATGTTTGCACCTGCACCCATCAGCATCACATTTTCTTGTACGTGTGAAGTTTCATAAGCTATACCTCATTCTCTTCATATGCATTGTGCAGAGAAGTTGCGTGAGTTAGCTTGGAGTGGAGTACCACCATATATGCGCCCAAACATATGGAGGCTTCTATTGGTAAGCCTGTGGCCAATTTCAAGTAGGATTAATATGGTTTTGACTAGAGTACTAGAAAAATAGCATTGTTACCTGTTTGTGCTGCTAGAATCTAGTGATCCTTCTCCATAGAGTCTGTTGCTTCCTGTGTGAAAATGATTCATTTGGTTATCGAAGGCTTACTTAGCATGGCCTTTTGATCTCCTGATCACGATTGTTTTTAATGAAACAAAATTTATTGCGTGTTTGAAATTTGAATGTGCTCTGACCACAGGGATATGCATCGCCTAATTCAGATAGAAGGGAGGGAGTTCTAAGAAGAAAGCGCCTTGAGTACCTTGACTGTGTTGCTCAATTTTATGACATTCCAGATACTGAACGTTCAGATGATGAGATCAACATGCTTCGGCAGGTATTTCCACTGCATAATTATGTCTGCCTTGATCGTTTGTCAACCCTGCATGCCCAATTCTTGACAATTTCCCTTGCTTCCATTGTTAGATTTCTGTTGATTGTCCAAGAACAGTACCTGATGTCATTTTCTTTCAGCAAGAACAAGTTCAGAAATCCTTGGAGCGCATTCTTTATACATGGTTAGATACTATTTCTATCATCTTTCTTTGGCACCAATGGATTTCTGTTGACATGCAATTGAAGAGTTAGATGATTGAATTGAGAATTAAAGGAAAATCTTTGACTGTTCTTTGACACATTCCCTTTAGTTTATTATTTTCTTGGTGATTTTTTGGGACAAATCTTGCTACACAGATCACATGGCAAACTAAATGTCTGATCATATAATCAATATGGGTTTTTCATCCTGGGAAGTCATCAATTAAATGACAATTATATGTCTTGACCTGTGTGCATCTGGATGCTGGGAGTGTGTGAGAGACACTGGGGCAGAATCTCTGAAGGACATTGAAGTTAACATGATAAAGTTCTGTAAATATCAGCCATAATATAGAAGAATTCATAGCCTTATAACAAACATCTCCTGTCATATAACTCCTGACATCTGACACTGAAAAGGATTCTTGCATGAATTCTTAATTTCTGAAAATAAGCCCTGATAAGTGCTAAATACATGACTCTACTTTTGCTCAGTACATTATAATTTAAACTGAAATACTCTCTTGAGAGTCCCACATCTGAATCTGAGGTTGTAGTTGTAAATGTGCTCGGTCAGTTATCTCCTTATTATTTGGTGTAATCTGATTTTCCTTCAGGTGTTATGGTTCTTGATTTCTTTCCAGGGCCATTCGGCATCCCGCAAGTGGATATGTTCAGGGAATAAATGACCTTGCCACACCCTTTCTGGTTGTTTTCCTGTCCGAACACTTGGAAGGGGACATACATAAGTGGTCAATTTCTGATCTATCTCCAGATAAAATCTCCAATGTAGAGGCTGATTGTTATTGGTGCCTATCTAAGTTACTTGATGGCATGCAAGACCATTACACATTTGCTCAACCAGGAATACAAAGACTTGTGTTTAAGCTCAAGGAATTGGTTAATAGGATTGATGGTAATCATTTTTTCTATGTTGTCCTACCAGTGAGCCTATGTTTTTCTTGGTTGAAGACCCGAGTGCATATGATGCTAAATTCGTGGTTGTCTGCTAGAAAGGAATCATTTTTACTGCTATAGTAGCTTTCATGTCTATACCTACTATCGTTCCCTATCTTTTAAACTGTTTGTCCTACTCTGTTCGTCAAAAAATTCAACACCATTCACCAAGCTGATGTATCAATATCTCTTCTGCATTCAGTGCATACAATTTTATTTTTTTTCAAATGTAACCTTGAGACTTCAACTTGTGCATGCCTAACCCGGCTTTTCTATAAATTTATCTGTAGGGTCAACTATGCATGACCTGTCACGATAACCTCATGTATAGCCCCAGTTATTTCTAATTTATTTTATGCTTAATACAGTCAACTTTGCATGCTCTATTGAGGAATCTGTTTGTTTTTTAAATGGTGGCAGAACCTGTTTCGAGACACATGGAAGAGCAAGGGCTTGAATTTCTTCAATTTGCTTTCCGCTGGTTTAACTGTCTTTTAATACGTGAGGTATGATTCCTCACTTAAGACTGTCAGTACTTGCAATTGTTATATAACCACCATTTATTTATTTTTTTAATATTCAGCTAACTAGTTCGTAGTGGCCCAAACTTTTAAGTTTGAAGCTGCTGCAGTGGCTAGGCCTCATGCTTATGTTATTTAATTCTGAAGCTTATGTCTTGCTTTGTTCATTAGATTCCTTTTAATCTCGTGACTCGCCTATGGGACACATATCTTGCTGAAGGAGATGCATTGCCAGATTTCCTCGTATACATATTTGCCAGTTTTCTTTTGACGGTGAGAATACTTCTGCTTGGTTTCATGTTTCAAAGCATTACTTCTATAATGATCATTCTTTTCCTGGTGCTTGTGAAAATGATAGATGGCTTTTCTATATGATGCTAGTTGTTTAGTTGATGAGAAAAGTATAACAGGCATGCTGTAATATTCACAAGGAATTTGGTTTCACTTGCTGCTTTCAATTTTCTTAACTTAGGTTATGGTTGGTTTCTGAATTTCATTCAGAGCATGTAACATGTATGGTACTGAATTACCACTCATGCATTTTGCAAAATCACTGACTTCATAAATGATGTAAAATGCCATCCAGTGCTAATTCCAAATCAATAGTTTGCAATTTCTAACTTTTCTATATCATTGGCTTGTCCTTCTCATTCTTGATGAGTCAGATGAATCTTTGCACATTTTATCGAGAATATATAATGGTGGCTTTCATTGAAATATTTTTGCATCACAGGCTTAACAGTGTTTGGTTACCTTTTTACCAGTGGTCAGAAGAGCTTCAGAAGCTTGATTTCCAAGAGTTGGTGATGTTTCTTCAACACCTACCAACTCAGAATTGGACGCACCAAGAGCTTGAGATGGTGCTCTCTAGAGCATTCATGTGGCACAGTATGTTCAACAACTCCCCCAGCCACTTAGCAAGCTAGAGAGCATTCATGTGGCACAGTATGTTCAACGACGCCACAGAGAGAAAAGAGGGATTCTTCATTTGTTGACAGCCCCGTTTCGGTTTCCTTGTCCAATAAATTTTGTTTTCCATTTTTTGAGGGTCCCCTGTAGTGGTCTATAATCTACAAATGTATGTGTTGTCTCCATTCTAGCTGAGGAGATCAACCAATGTTGTCATTTGTGTTGTGGCTTGTAATATTTTTACTTTTTTTTGTATTTCAAGCATTTCCTTGTACATTTACCATTCTAACTAAAAGAAAGTACTTCTTTGTATCTTTGAAGTTCACCATTGGGAGTTGACAGAAAAACATTTTGTATCACTTCCCTTAATTTCTTCCTGGTCCTCGAAGTTCTACATTTTTTTCCATTCTTTCTTAGTATAAGACTTTTCAGAAATCCGAATGAGGTTGATGGAACTCAGTCACGACTCTTTATAGAAATACAGGTATCAGATATCTCAATAAAGATGTGGTCATGAGGTGCTGAAAAGCCTGGAAAGTGCAAGTGTACTTCAACTTTTGCCAATATCTAGTTTCTCCATTATCCAATAGGGTTCCTTCAATAGCTAACGTTTTCCCAGCCCATATTCCTCAACTATTCTAATGCTTTGTTCTTTTAACAACTTGCATGAGCTCGTCTGCTCTGCAGCTTTAACAATGTACAAATCAAATCTGCCTCAAAGGAACTGGCAGCAAAGTTCCTAGCCTTCTGACATTTTAGTACACAGTACTGCAAATCAGCCACAACGACCTTTCCATTCTAAGCACTAGAAATCTTCAAAAAAAATCGACCACCAGCCTCTTTACCTGTGGAAAGAAAATGTGAAATATACAAGTCAAGAACGAACACAAGTTCTTACAATTATGTATAAACATTACCCCGGCAATACCAGTGTACTCCTTTTCACGTACTTGAGTTATGCAGTTCACAGTCAACATAAAGTTGCAGTTGGAAAAAAGTGAAATAAAAATGAAGTGCAAAAGCCAGCAACAATCAGGATTCAGGCTCTTATCTGCTACTTTGCACAACTACTGCAAAAGCCACCATGAATGAGGATTCAGACTAGGTTATAGCATAGTGGAGGCATGCCCCATTTTATTCCTTGTCTTTTCCTACTTAGATACTATTATTAGATTGATAAGAACTGCCTTATTCCATTAAGAAGTGTTTCTATATCAAAATAGCTGGGAAATGTCATCCTTAAACAAAACATTTGTTATCTGCAAGAAAGCCTCTACTATGTCCTTATCCTTCATACAAGATGTGAAATTTTCGAAGAACACAAAAGCATCATAAACTGACCAGAGACAACGGGGAAGATGGTGAAGTTAATTTTATTTTTTCTCAAAATGAAATTCCTGATCAATATGAAAGTGATTTTGAAGCTGATCCACTATTCAGTATAAAAAACAACAAATCCTAAACATAACACAAGATTGAAACAAGGCCACAAAACATTCCATGCTCTTTTGGACCATAATCCATGACTAGTCTACAAATTATTCAAACTTAAAAGGGTCTGTATTCTAGTTTTAAGTACCAATAGTTGGTTCCAAGCAACATAATCTGATGCAATTTACTGATTTCCACATGAATAACAAGACAGAACAAATGAATAACAAAACTAACTGGATATAGGAAAAGGCTAGGTACTTACATTTTTCTTTCTCTCAACTTCTTCAAGGAATTTCTTAGGATAATCCATATAATCACCACATTCTTTCTTTATACGATCTACAAGCTCTTCTTTTCCAGCATCCTCAAGGTTCCTAATCAAAATTCTAAAAGTTAACTTATCCGGGTCACATCCTGATGCCTTCATTCTTTCATATGTTTCCATCGCCTTATCAATCATACCCACTTGCAGATAAGCACCAATCATCTCAGTGAATGCTCTTGTATCCGGTTTCAACCCTTCATCTTTTTCCAATTTGCCAAAAAATTCCTCAGCCATTTCAACCATTTTGTTCCTCCCCAACATCTGAATCATTGCATGATACAATAATATATCTGGCTTGTACCACACCTCCTTCGTCACAAACACAAACACCTAAAACCCTGATTTCATTTCAGATATCCATAAAAAAATACAGTCCATTGCAAACAACGAAAGTGCTAAACACACATGCATCTGTCACAACTATCCAATCTCAACTGTACCCACCCATACATTTACAAGCCAACATTTCTTCATCTACCTACCTAGACTAGACAATTCATGAAAAAAGTGACGCGCATGCATCTGTCACTTCCATTTATTCAACGAGAATATTATCTATTACACAAAACCAATCATATTTTGTTAGTGTCCCTGTACAGATATAGAAAGGTTTGAAACATGTTTGGTTGGAGCCCTAATGGAGACATAAAACAGATGCCTCTGTGACATTAAAGTGAATTTATGTTATTTCAAAACGTGACAAACAAAGGGACATCTCCTTTTATTCGTCTCTTTTATCTCAAGACAGTAACCAATTGCAAATTGTAATTCATTAACTATACTAACCAGAAAAATTACTAGAATCTAGTGCACAACCAATGAAACTGTATTCGGTCTAAAAGTTCCTAATGTGTCCCATAAATTTATTGCACGAATAGTTCAGATTGGATAATCGTGACAAAAGCAATTATATCTAGCATTTATCTAGGTACAGTAACAAAATAATAACAGAAGTAATAGCATTTTTCTTTTCTTTTATTTACCTTGAGGGCCAAGTCCAGCTCATTTTGGTTTTGCAAGACAGCAAGGGTATCCAATAAGTCAGTCTTGAGCAATCTTGAGAGCTTACTGTTAAAGACTTCTTCCAATCTTGGTGTGGACGATCTAGCTAACTTGAGAGACTGGATTGCTTGAATGGCTTCAGTGGATAACCTCTTTGCCCTCCACAAAGGTGGTCTTGGCTTCCCTCTTAGACTGCAGGTGATGACTGAGGAACGAGGAAGGTGGGGTTTTTGTAGGGTTTTGTGGAAGCCTAGTTGTGGGATTTGGAATTTGAGAGAACCCATTAATGCGGATTTCATGGTAGTGCTGCTGCAGTGTGGAGAAGATGTGGAAGAGGCGGGGAGGAGAAGTCATAAAGCCTTGGTTAAATACAAATCGATACCATACTTTTAATTCAATTTCATGTTAGTCCCTGTACATAAATTTGTTTCCATCGTCTCCATTGTGTGTACAAATATTTAATCGCTTCATTTTGATATTTGAAAGTTTTGATTAGCAATAGTTCATATCAATATTTATATATAAGTAATATATTGATTTGAACATATTTATCAACACGATATAACATCTTATATTATAACTTCACATCATAAGTCTATAGATATTTCACAATATATTATATAATATCAAGTGATTAAAATTATAAAGAATAATCCTCGCTCATTGTATAATTACAATTGAGAAATAGCATAATCTTGCAAAATTTTAAGATTTTTTAATTAATATAAATCAAATTTAATTTGATATAAATCTTTTGAAAATGAAATTGATGCAAACATTGAAGGACCAGATTGTATCTTTGACATTATCGTGTAATGCTTCCACGACATGTCGTTGGAAAAAGAAACCTATTGGTAAACCCGAACGCCCAAACAAAACAGAGAATCCACAGTGAGATTGGATATTTTTTTTTGTGAAAGCTGAAGAAGAAGAAGAAGAAAAGATCAATCAAAGATGGGAATATCAGCCTCAAAACGAGTCAAAACAACACTATCCAACTCACAAGAGTTCAACTTAGCTTGTGACTCAACCTTCACTCACTGTCTATCCCTAACTCAACATGCTTTCCAAGGTATCCTCCCTTACCAGCTCCCTACCGCCACCACTTACCTCCACACCACCCTCACCACGACCGCCGCCCCACTAATCCTCAAGTGGGTACCATCTCCACCAACCCGGGCCCAGATTGACTGGGCACTCAGGATTGTCACAAACAAGAAGCCAGGAGCAGCCCAGGAGGAGAAAGGGGAGCTTATTCTTGGGCATGCCAAATTTAGAGAGTGGGCTTTGGTTTTGTTCACAGAGGCTGCTGTGGGGAATGCTGGTAAGGCTATTTTGGGTCGGCTGCCACTTGGGGTTGCTGGGATTGTGGGTGTTGGCGCGGTAGTGAAGGGTGGTAAGGAGGTGGTGGGGGCGGCGATTGGCGTTTACGCGCTTGGGGTTGTTACTTCTGTTTATCTTAGTTTGTCTGGTTAAGGTTCCCACGTGTTGTGAGTTTTGTCTGTTTGACACGTGGAGATTATTTTCTGGCTATTTGCAGCTTTGTATGGGTTCGACCACATTGTGTTTTGATGCACTACCTGTCGTGTATGGCAGTGCTATTGATTTTTTTAGAAGCTTGGCAAAATGTGGGATGTTATTGTAATATATATATATATATATATATATATATAAAAGAAAATATTTAATAACGCGTCCTCTTGCTTGGGTTTTGATTAGATTGCAAGTTAATGTATTGAGTTGACCAGATTTAACGAGTCCAACTCTTACTCAGTTTGATGTAAAACATAATAAGATGAAATCCTAATAGATTGATGATATATAACCTAGTTGATCCGTTGTGCTTGTGCTGGGTCAGGTTATATAAAATTAGTTTTGAAAGATTAATTAAATTGCACCGACTAGAAAAAAAAATGAAAAAAATCTTTATTTATTTATTTATTTATTATTCTGTTTCAAAACAACCTTTTGATCATCATGACTTGTACATGCCAAATTTGATCCGAGTATAAAGAAAATATTATTTCATAATTAAAAATTCACTTAATAAATAACGAAAATAATTTAAGATGCGGACGTACCTGAATCACATGAACATCATCTGAGAATTTCTCAGCAATTAATCTTGGAATTCCAAGACTCGTGATCATGGAAAATTCTGTCGGCACTGAAGATAAAAGAGAAAACAAAGAAAGAACTTCTGCAGTTCTTTAATGGCATCTACCATGAAAGGGATGTCTGTGCCAATGATAATGAACAAAAGCAGCAAGGCAACGAAAATGATAATGGGCAGTCCAAGAATGAAGCATGTGAGGTGAGATCATGTAAATCCAGGCATCAAATATAGAGAGAACAGAAATTAACAAGATCAGTCCTGCAGGTATGCCACAGCACTCCAATATCATGTAGAGAAAGAATGCATTTTGTAGGATTTGAGGTGTGATCTCCATTGATGAAGAGATGGAAGCATGAAGAGAGGGAGTCTTTCAATCAACGGGAAAGAAGCTAGAGATTCTGCAAAAAATTTAAGACTGGAGTTTGTCTTTTAGCTATGGTTATGAAATATATATCATCACCAAAAAGAAATTGCGTTTGTCATGTGTTTAATTTTTAATTAATTTTAGTGATGTGCTCGATATTCTGTGTTGATTTTCAAACAAAAAAAAAAACAATATTGAGTTGAAATGTCACCATTAACCATAATGTATGCTAACAATAAAATACTAAACTCTCAGAAAGAATAACAAAAAAAAAAACACTAAAATAATAAAATTTGGATTAGCTTGAAATGATTAATATTCATGGAATAAAAAATTTTAATATTTAATAATAGTAATAATCAACATCATGGTTTTTTTTAATAATTAATTTAACTAAGAATATTATTAATAATCATCATTATCATCATTTTCAAATAATTGCTACTGATATTAATCGTTAACACCACCTTTTCTTCTT
>Ga0325410_1005538_pt1 | contig 13940 bp, 2 predicted proteins | sample PopdelMetagenome_16_FD_206182 | JGI IMG/M metagenome (GOLD analysis project Ga0325410, IMG submission 206182) | Populus deltoides microbial communities from Bellville, Georgia, United States - Xylem-PdIQD-R3 | ecosystem: Host-associated > Plants > Phyllosphere > Stem > Wood/Secondary xylem... | reverse complement strand
GTTCATGGGTTGGTGTCTTGCAAGACATTAAAACTCTTTGAAAGTTCAAAGCAAACGTCGTACGTGTTTTCTCACCCCCTTGGAGAAAAAAACAAAAGGCACCGTTTAATTTCTAGCCAACCTTTCAAACCATAATAAAAAGAGTGGTCAGATTAACAGTGTTTTTAAAAGTGCTTGTTAAATACCACTGAATATTCTTAATTGATCATAATAATTTCTTTTTTATTTAGATTTATTATAAATATTTAAAAATGTTATTGTGTAAATAATATTTTTTAACATCTCTGATAAATATTATTGATTTTTTTTTGAATATTTATTTTCTTATAACATAAATTAAAAATAAATAAAATTTTAAAAATATATTCTTATAATACTTAATGTTATCTTTAAAGGCACGCTTTAGTATGTTTTATAAAATAAATTTATTTTTGATATTAGTATATTAAAACGATTTAAAAATAGTAAAAGATAAATTTAAAGTAAAGAAAAAAATAAATTTTAATATAAAACACGTTGAAACTCTGACTCGCAAATGGTGTCTACATATGTTCAAAACCAGCTTTTTTTTTGTTTTTTTTCTTTATCCTCTTTTTCTTCCTTTATTTTTGAATTCAGGTTGGAATGTTGGGAAAAAAAAAAGAAACAAATGTATAAAGATTTGGCTTCCAAGGTAGACACTGGCATATATCAAGAAATAACATGATGTCACTTACAATTTTAGGAAAACCTCATCCGACCGGTTGTTAAGCACACCTATTTTGAGTATGATTTTTCCAATTAGTGGCATTAACGAAATGTATTGATAATAATATAGATAACATTGTGATAAAGTCAGGAAAAACTTCTAATTAAGTTTGAGTCTTTTCTTGCCTGGTGCAATAGGCCGTGAAGAATTCTTTTTGGGTTAGGTTTGAGACTCATGAATTTCTGTAAAATAAGTTCCCTATTAAAACACAAATTATACTCCAATACTCAAGTTAGTAAACACAAAGAGAAACAGTAGAAATGTAATGTAATAAGAAAAGAGATTGAAATATAGTGTGTTATTGTGTGTAAATATAAAATCGATAAAAAATCATCTTTTTTATACTTAATGATCCTCAATAATTATAAAATTTTAAATCCTGAATGATAATAAAGATTAGGATCGCAAACCTATAGCAAGAATAAGTCGACAAGCTTGTTATGCTAATTATTGTCTAAGTAGGGATAGAGTTGCAAATGTATCGCAAAGATTATTGTTGCGTATTCTCCCTGAAGTTATCATGTCAAGTTGTTTATTTTATTGTTAACCACTGTGTAGTTATCCTGTAATATGTACAATAAAATTAGGTGTCTATGTTGTCGATCACAAATGATGGCACTCATATCAAGGAATAAGACAATGATTGTAACAAGGAGTTTGGTGACACCCATGACATGGAGGGGGTTAGCTCTATCAACATGAGAATTCAGGTGGACTTAGATGGGTTAGGGGGTGGCTTTTGTTAAGTTTTGGATCTCATAAGTATGCACCTTAAGGGCTTTTGTTTTTCTGTCTTTGTTTATTCCCTTTACCTTTTTCTCTCTTATCCTCCTATCATTCTCACCCTTTTTGGCTCAGTTAGGCCTTTCCCTTCTCCCTTTTCTATTCTCTTTTCCTCATCTTTTGCTCACTCTTCTGAGCTCATTTGGGCCTTGCTTCTCGCCCTTCCTCTTTTCTTTTTTTATTTTTCTCTTTATTTCTTTTAGTTTTGGTTGGGCCTAGTAGGTTCGATTGGGCCACTAATTTTCCTCTCTTTCTTGGCTCGGGTTCGATTAAGCTAGCCCACTTCTTCTTTTTCTCTCATTTCCTCCTTTCATTCTTCATTATTTCTCGAGTTAGGTATTGGGTTTCTCGAAAAACATTGACGCAATGGAAATGATGGTTTTTTTTAAAAATTAAGAGTCCAATGGATCCCGTTAGACAATCTAGAGTCGTTTAAGTTTTGAATGAAGATTATTTAGAGATCAAATCTTCTTCTTTTTTTAGGCTTGATCAACTTTTTCAAGGATGAGTTATTGCAAATCACAAGTCATCCAAGAGTCAGACCTCTAATGGTAGTCCATATAAATCACTAGTGAGAAATCTCCTAAAACCTTATTTAAAAAAGAAAACCATTGTGTATTTAAGTGCTAGCTCTCTCTTTTGTGTTTTCAGATATTTATTTGCACTGTATGTTTTGTAATATCTATACAACTCTCATAAAAATATAAGGAATAATATTCTACTTATAGAGAAAACCTAATAACCCTATAAATAATAAAACATCAATTTGCCCCTAAATAATATCACATATATTATTTCAAGATAATTTTAGAAATTTATTCAATTAGGTTCCTACTTGATTTTTATAGGTATAAAAGTGTAACCATGTATTAATTACATTATAGTCCTCAATTTTAAAATTTATTTACAATCAAGTCACACTTGATCAATCATCCCAGTTTAATTTCTGATGAATGGTTCTTAATATGTGTGACCCATTAGGTTCTTTAGTATGTTGGTCTAAATATAAAACACAATTCTAAATAAAATAGCATTAAAGAAATTAAATAATTTGACTGATTATCAATTCAATAAATTGATTGATTTATATTTGAAGATCAAATGCACAATCTAAAAATGTATCATGATCCCTCAAATATTAGGGAAGTTATACATGGTTTGACTTAACATTTTAGTGATCAATCTCCCAATGTAATTAATAATTATTATCCCTACATCAAGAATGTTTCGATTTAAACAATGTGTAGTCAATATCAAATCATAACATTCTTTATATAAGATAATTTAATGATCTCAAGTCTAAGAACCACACTTACACAACTATCACATGAACATTTTCATAGACACAAGTGATATCTCCATATGAAATCCTTATGTGAGCCAGTTCAGTGTACACGTCATCTAACAAACACTTACATATTAGTTCTAAGTATTTCTAATACCTCATCTTATGAAAATAATTGCTTCTTTTAATAAATAAAAGAACATAATATATATCGGTTTTAACAAATCTAATTAATATCTAATTTTAACATGACATTGACCATTAAATTTAGAAACAATATTTTGATACAATATAAACCTTATAATTATAACAAATTTATAATTTTCTTGGCAAAATATTTTTATCTCAATGACTTTATTTTTACTTTAGACTCATTAATAAAACATTAATGAATATTAAAGATAAATAATATCTTTATCAATAATAAATATATTTTATATGAATAGAGTCAGTGCTAGTGTAATAGACTAATTAGTTACGAGGCATATAAACTAACATTAAATTAGGCTTGACCCTTCCTTTTTTTCTTCGAGTTAGGTTGGGGCAACATTGGGTTAGGTTGGGTTTAACCCTTTTCCCTTTATTCTAATATTTTTTTATATTGAAGTTAGTAAAGTATTTTTTTTAAGTTGATATTCACTTCAATCGAGACTAGATTAGTATTAGAATACATCTAGTTCTGAATTGATTCTAAAAGCTGGATTCTTTATTCCTGCTAACAACTTGTGTCCAATGCCATATAAAAAAGATGTAGGAGCTTTCTATGAGTGAAAATCAATTCTTTAACATAATATCAAGATTTTGTTTTATGTCAGTCTTAATTCTCAATGACTTTGTTACAAAGAAATTAAAAGATGGTTGGAAATGTAGGGTAATCTAACAACTGGAACTTGTTTATTTTGAATTGAGATAGCTGTTAAATATGTTAAATGATTTACTCTAATAAAGTTTTCTAGTTTTTTTCCTATAATAAACAAAATTAAATGAATTGAAGTTAACTTGTAAACCCTAATTGGAGTTTATGGTCTACCCAAACGAGGTGGGAGAAAAATTACATGGATGATGATTAACAATGTTGATCATTCTAAATTGATAATATATATAAGAAACTTTCACTTTTCAAATTTTATCATATTTACAATATGTGTTTATGTTACTAGTTCTAGAATCAAACAATATGTGAGCAATGAGAAGTAAAATTGTAACTTTAATAATATTATTTTGATGCATTTTCAAATAAAAAATATTTTAAAAAGCAACATCAATCACAATTTCAAACTCTGCCTTACACAAACCCTTTTCATATTACAAACTCTTATTAAAACATTACTCATGAAGAATAACGAGTTTTGAGTATTGTTAATGATCGATAATTTATGATATTTGAGATAGAAAATATAATTTTAATCATAGTTTCTAAACTCAATTAAACTCGTATGGATTGATTAAAAAAACCCAAGACTCAATGCTTGACCCGAATCAGGTTTCTAGTTAAGCTGAACAAGATAATAACCTAGTGAAATTTGATTGACCTAACTGAGTTTTTAGTGATCCAATTAATCTAACGAGCCTAACAGAGTCAACGCCAAATAAATTAGGAGAAAAAAGAACAACATTGTTTTAGTAAAAATAATTGACTTAATAACCCATAAGTTGATCCAATAATCTAGTAATTGAGACTCTATCTCAGTCAATCAAGATCTATCAAGTATGCTCCTAACTTTCTTCACACAAGATAAAAATAAACTAATTAACTCTTAACAAGTGTTAATACAATATGTTTTTTTTTTCATAAAAACCCTTTTCACACCATGAAACCATCTAAAGAATAGGAAAAAATAATCAAAATATCAACTAATACAACATGCTTTTCATTTAACATATAAACACTAGATTATTGCATCGTGCTATGTTACGGGTCAGGTAAATTATTTCTTGAATGTAAAAAAATATTCAAATGTTGCCAATGTTTTTAATTTTTTTCTAGTGGATAAAAATTTAAATTGTGCGGGGAATGATCTAAACTGATGACTCTATTGATTTTGTAAGTTTAAAATCAACCTGGACAACCCGTAAAAACATAGTTTGGCTTAGAAAAAAAATTCAAGATGATATTTTTTTAATATTAAGATAAAAATATATTGGATTAACTTGGATCATCCCAAGTTAACATGTTAAATTCATTACCCGATTTATAAACTATGATAACTTTATAGAAAACAAATCTAAACAAATTATAAAGTCTAATTTTCAATCAACCAAATGTTGAAAGATAAAATTGTAAAAAAACCAATTGAAAAAAGGACTTAAAAAAGTAAGCCGATTTAACCTATCAAACCTATGACCCGGGTTATAAGATTAAGATAACTCAATTGAAGGAAAATAGAAATAAATTATGAAGTTCAATTCCTAAACAACTCAATGTTGAAAGATGAGATTGAAAAATAAATCAATTAAAAAAATAACATAAAAAACTACTCAAGTCAATCCGTCAAACTCATGACTTGGGTCATGAGAACCAGGTCAAAATATGAAGATATATAACCTTGTATATATTTTTTTTAAAAAAATCTGATTTAACCCGTCAAATCCTTGACTTTGGTCATGAGATTGAAATAAACCCATAGAAAAAAAATCAAAATAAATTATAAAGTTCAATCCTTAGTTGACCCTGCCAGACCCATTATTGAACAATGAAATTTATAAAAATTCTAATTAAAAAATTACATAAAAATGAGTCAAATCAAACTATGTTAACCCGTTAAACACCATTCCTAGGTCACGAGGCTAGGATAACATAATAAAAAGCAAACCGAAAGAAATCATGAGACCTAATTCCAAATGAAAAAAAATATTAAATGATAAAAATAAAGGAAAATTCAATTAAAAAAAGAAAAAAATAGTCAACTAGGTTAATCAGTAAAATCGTGACATGGATCATGAGACAGAGACAACATAATAAAAAAATCAATGTAGAAGGACTCACGATCCGGGTTATGAGATCAATATAGCCTCCTAGAAAAAAAAAACTCAATTTAACTAGGGTTAAAATGACAAAAGACATGCCCCTCATAATGAGACTAAGATATCCCCATAAAAAAAACATATCAAAATAGATTATCAAGCTCAATTCTAAACTGATCCAATATTGAATGATAAAATTGAAAAAAGTTTCAATTAAAAAAAACATAAAAACTAACATGAGTCAACTCATGTTAACTTGTTAAGCAATATTTCAAGGTAATGAGGTTGCAATAACCAAATAGAAAAAAAAATCATGAAACTTAAATTCCAATTAACCCAATAACAAATGATGAAATTAGAAGAAAAAAAATTCGTTAAGAAGAAAAAAAACTAGAGCCAATTGGGTTAACCTACCAAATGTGTGATCTGTGTCATGAGAGTAAGATAACCTAATAAAAAATATATCTAATATTAAAGGATAAAATTAAAAAAAAAACATTGATTGAAAAAAACGAAGCAATTATGTAAATAAGGTCAAAGTAGGGTTTTCATTGTGGATTGTTATAGTAAAAACCCCACATATTTTATTGTATTGTACTAGCCTATTGGCTTGCACTTCGTCACAAGTCAGACCAATTTTTTTTAAATGTAAAAAAAATGTTAAGAGCACGAAGAATCTTTTGACAATGTTATTAAACCTAGCCTAGCGATTCGATCTTAAAACCTCCAGACTCAGCTCTTTGTCTAACTCAAGTTTCCAATTAAACAGCAAGATAGCTAACCTGACTTAAATCGATCAATTTCATGGGTTCAAGTACAACCTTGATGATTGGTAAAAACGTGACTTAATTTTAAAAAAAACTTTAAGATGATGACTTATTTTAAAAAAAAAACATATTGAGACAATGACGGGTTGAATTGACCTTGTTCCTCCCATCACTCGTGTCATGATTTTGGGTTTAATAATTTTTAATAAACTTTTTTATTTAGTTACATGATAAAAATAGATGCATATAAAATTGAGCATCAACATAAAAATAGACACTTATTTGAGACTAATAACCCTATAGAAAGCAAAAAAAAAATAAAAATCATGCAATTTATTTCCTAAACAGTCAAATATTAAACGATTAAATAAAAAAATAAATTAAAAAAAACATATTTGGTCGGTGAGTAAAATCATCAAACCTATTATCGGATAACCCGTGGTAGCACATCAAACCTATAAACCGATTTATGGTCTCCATTAAGATTATAATTTGTTGTTTTTCAAAAACTATTTTTTATTTAACTCTATAATAACTAAAATAGATGATCGCAAAATCAAACATCAACCCAATACTGAGATGTTTTTTGAAACCATGATAACTTTATAGAAAGGGAAACGAAAGCAATTATGAAATTGAATTCCCAATTAACCCAATATTTAATGATGAAATTGAAAAAAATAATTAAAAACAAAAAGTTAAACCTGTCAAACATGCGAACCAGGTCAACCAGTCAAATCCGTGAATAAGTTTATGGACTTAAAAAACAATAAAAAAAATGTAAGTTCAATTAAAAAATAAAAAAACACCCCACCAAACTCATAAACTAGAGCAACCAGGTTACCTTGACAAACCCACAATCCACACTAATCATATATAAAGACAAAATAAAAAGAAATAAATTACAAAATTCAACTCTCAACCACTCTAATATTAAAAAATAAAATCAATAAAAACAAACTTAAAAGCAATATAACAAAAAAAAGAAGCAAAAGAAAAGGAAGAAGAAGATGAAGAAGCAAAACACTGTTATCTATGATGCAATGAGTGTGGTGAATAGTGGTTTCAACACCCTTTAGTTTTTGTTACTTTACAAAATTTAATAACATAACTTTTTTCAAAATACTATTTTTTTAACTATATGAGAAAAAATAGACTATAAAAAGTTAAATTAAATTAAAAAAGAGAGAAAAAAAAGACACCCTCCAAACCCGTAAATTAGGACAACCTGTCTTATCGTGGCAAACTTGCAAACTATGCTAACTCTATAAAAAGGGCAAGATAAAAAAAAATAAATTACGAAGCCAAATTCTCAACCACCCTAACATTTAAAAATTAAATTGACAAAATTAAATTTGAAAAAAAAACTTATAACAAAATTTCAACAATAAAAAAAATCAAAGAAAAAAAAATCATAGATTACTATTGTTATCCACAATGCAATAAGTAGAAAAAAATAGACTATAAAAATATCAAATTTAATTAAAAAAAACACCTCACTGAACCTATAAGTCGGGACAACCAATGTTATCATAATAAACCTACAAACCATGCTAACTCTTTAGAATGGTAAAATAAAAGGAAATAAATTACGAAACTAAATTCTTAATTATTCTAATATTTAAAAATAAAACCAACAAAAACAAATTTTAAAAAAATTATAACAAAAATTCAATACTAAATATATATCAAAGAAAAAGAAAAAAAGAGGCAAAATAATTTATAATCTCCTGTGTGTGTAATGAGTATGAATGAATAATAATTTTTTGCACCTTTAATTTTTTTAATTAATTAATTAATAATAATAATAATAATAGCAAATCACCAATATACCCATTTCTCATTTTGACCCTAAGCATAGATTTTTTTAATAATTTGCTTACCAAGTCAGCCAGTCAGTCAGTAGACAACTTCCCTTTTTTTTTCCATTCTTCTATAAATATGCCATCCCCGCTCCTCCTTTTACTCCTCCTCTCCTTCGTGGCAGGCGCCTTCTCTCTCCATCTCTCTCTCTACATATCTTCTGCTTCAGGTACTTCTCTCTCTACGTATATCCGTACGTATGTACATACTTGCCTTTATACGATTGCTAATAAGCAGATCTATCCTTGCTTGCTAATTGAAGTGTAGATCAGATCTAGTTTAGGTGGCTTACTTCGCTGTTTGTATTTTTGAGCTGTTATTGATTTTATTTTTTTAAAATAATTCAGGTACTCACTGTTTTTCTTTGGAAATTAAACCTTGTTGGTTTTTCAGTGTTTTAATGGCAGATAAGATGAGTTTTTTTTATTGTTTAAGACCTGATTCTGATGGATTTTGTTTTTAAAAGGCTTTCGTCTAGATCTGTAATTCCTTCTGTTTGGTTGCTGAGAAAGGTGAGGATATTAAAGAATTCGAAACAGATTTGAATATTTCCACCTTTTTTTTAGCTTTTTTTGTGAAGTCAATTTGATTTTAAATGTTTTTTTCGTGATTAAATGGGGTATTTCTTTGTTTTAACTAGATCAGAGTGATTTATTTTATAGTAACTACTTGATTTCTAAGATTTATTTCTTGAAAATGGACAGGCGTTCTACTGCTGTGAATATATTGTTACAAATTTGAAGATGATGAATCAAATCAGTCTTCAGCAGAACGCCATTACTTGTTGTGATGAGAGAAGAGGTTTGGTTTCAATTTCTGATTCCAAGGGTCTTGTTGTTTGTCCAAAGCCTCGGCGAGTAGGAATTCTGGCTAATAATCCCATTAGGCCTTTGAGATGGCCAGTGAGGTATGTAGTTTTTGGTGATTTCTGCTTTTTTTTTTTAATTAGGTTATTCAGTTGTTTTGCGACTCAGGATGATTTTAATGTGTGGGGATTGTTTTTAATGACAGCCATCAAGCCGAAGTGGGTGATTGGAAAGCTGGGGCGGAGCTTCTGGACATTATTCTCATGAAGGTAAACTGGTGTTGTCCTTTTTGCGTGGAAGTTAGGAAGACATTGGTGTAGTAGAAGTTGATAATTTTGACTTATGCTTATGATGTTGTTGATGCATAATCCTTTATTTGGGAGGCATCTGAACTCAATTTCTTTTCTTTTTGGTGAGGGTGCTTTGCTGTTGTGGTTGTTTAATTTGATTATGTTGAACTTGTTTGCTGGTCATTCAATATTTTTACACATGGAGAGGAATCTGCGGGCTGTATTTCCTGTTACGGGTTTGTTTTGACTTGACTGTGATCTTGGTTTTAACAGGAGGGTCATGAGCCAGATCATTCTGCTACCCAGGTGGTCTCATCGCCACCTCCATTTTTTTGTGGGTCTCCTCCATCCAGAGTAGGCAACCCATTAATTCAAGATGCTAGATTTGGGGATGATAAACTCACTCCAATGTCACCATTGTCCATTCCATCTCCTTCAGGTTTATCTTCTCCATCATCATCTGCACGCAAAGGAGGGTGTGCAAGAATGAAGTTTGGGCTTAAGCCAGCCATGGTTAGAGTAGAAGGATTTGATTGCCTCAACAGGGATCGCCAAAATTCCAGCATCCCTGCTGTGGCTTAGAACTCGCAAAATCAAGTGTATATAGAAGGGAGCTAAATCGCTACCAGAGTCACAAACACAGCAGATTTAACAAGAGGAGTTTTGAATCATTTTGCCGAGAGTCTTGAGAAATGCCCCTAGTAGTGTATATATGATATATGTTTTCTCCGGTGATCATTGCTAATATCCTGTAAGTAGTTTGATTGATTGAACAAAGAAGAGAGGTCAAAACCTTGTGTTCTTGAGCAAGGTTTTGAGAGCAAAGCTCATTGTAATATAAGGTAAGGTGGGCTAGTATTGGGAGGATCGTTTGATTTCTTTTGATGATCACCATGAAAAAAAATCCTGTATAGAACCAATCGGTGATTGAATTTTGATCATTTACCCTGTGATTGTATATTGGTAATTGTCAATGAATTGGTCCGCTCCTGGACGCTAATCTCTTCCTCCTAACAACTCAAAAGCTGCTTCCACTTATTTTTGTATGTCAAGTATATTCTGGGGTAAAAGCGAAGCTGGATGTTTTGCTTCCTTCGTTGGAACTCCCATGGTCTCTGTCTATCAAAGATAAATCAAGCTGGACATGTCATCTAGTTCTAGTTTATAACCATCGTCAAGCTCTCGACCTCTTCAGCATCAAGTTGAGGTTTTGCATATACTCGAAAAGAATTAAATGCTTGTGGAGCCAGGTGGGCAGAACTCCTATCTAATGCAAGTATATGGTAGGTTTGTTGGTCGATGTTGGATTTGATCGCTGTTGCTTGGGGGGCTGTACATTTAACTTTCATTTCAACCACCTGACTAAATAGCCACTAATTTGGGTTGCCCAATAGCTGATTATTATCCCCATCAGAAGGTTGTAAGTGTTGGGAATCATGACTTTTAATTTTTCTTTTTTATATTTTCACTATGTTCTATATCAAAAATTATTATTTTTAAAATATTATTTTAATATATTTCTGAAAAAAAAAAACTATAACTACTACCACTTTCAATTAGGGTGATTATTTTCGGTTCGGTTTGGTTTTTATATAAAAAAAAATAACTAAACCGAATTTTTTTAAAAAAAAAACTGAAACCGAACCAAAACCGGTTCAAACCAACCGGTTTTGGTTCGATTTCTATTTTTAGAACAAAAACCGGTTCAAACTGGTTTGACTCGGTTTTTACCAATTTGGCTCGGTTTTTTCTGTTTCGGGTTTGGTTTGGTTTTTTTGGTTTCAGGCTTATAAAACTGAAACCGAACCGAACCGGTCGGTTTTTTTAAAATTTTAATCGGTTTTTTTTCACGATTCGATTTTTTCAGTTATTTTTTTTCGGTTTTCTAGGTTTTTTTTTGCTAACCTCTACTTCCAATCACTCATCCATCAAATTTACAATGGATTTTAACCTTTATTTTTCTTCCATGCATTCATTTAAGTTAGTTGTTAGATGCAGTTGGAGGACGTATCCAAAATGAGCCTTGCTTAGGTCATTAAACTATTGGGTTAATTCACGCGTTAACAAGTCAATTCGAGTAAATTTGTTTTATCAAAACAATATTGTTTTGTTTTTTTTTCCAATAATTTTCTTGGTGTTAACCCAATTAAATTTGGATCAAGTTTATCTATGTCAACCAAATCACTGAAAACCTAACCAAGTTAATCATATTTAAACAAATCAATATTTTTTCAATCCAATTTAAAACCTAATCCAAGTCAAGTTACTGGTTTATGAAATTTTTAAGTCTAACTACAACTATGCTTGAAAAAAAAAAAAACATGAAAGCTGGAATGAAAAAAAAATTGTTAATAATTTTTTTTTAATTGACAAATAAATAATCTGTATAGAATTTTAAAATAAAACATCATTTTTAGATATTGAAGGATATAGTAAAATAAATTAATATTTTCAGGCTCTTCTCTGGGCTGATATGAAGCCTATATCTAGGTTCTTTCAGTCTCTCTCTGTAACCATCTGTCTTAAAAGCTGATCGAAATCATTTTGCAGGGTCTTTCTTTTCTCGGTGTATAGGAGCAGTCGAGTCTGCCTTCAAAGCTCAAATTACACAATTTAGTTTGTTTAAAGATTTGTAAGTAAACATTATTTTTTTCTTGATAAGTTAAATTCACTTTAATCTCATTTTGTTTGTGCTTTGATAGCTGTTCTTTTCCATAATTTGCTATTTATGCATGATAAGTTGGAAATTAAGTTTTTGCAATGCCCTATTCTTTTTCTTTCCAAAACCCTTTTTCTTGCTCAATGCTGTGTTTATCTTATGCTTTGTTAGTTTCAAACACTAAAAATGAAAATAAATAATATTATTGGGGTGGATTCACTAGGTAAATAATCTTTTATTGTGGTTTTGATTATGTATCTTGAATTAATTTTGGATCTGTGAGCTTTATGACATGATATTAGTTGTTAATGCTCATGCATTTGGCAACTGATTTGTGAAGAAGCTCATTATGATTTGTGAGCTTTTTCATTCTGCGTTATGATATGAAATATTGCTGACTTTTAATGCATTTTTTTTTTGGAAATATACAACCATTATAGCAAGAATGGTTGATATCTCGTTCTCATTGAAGTGTTCATATGGTATCATTTATGGAGGCACGTTCTATTGAAGTAAAAAAAAAAGCATAATTGGCACTTGAGGTTGTGGCCCAACGGTGTAAAAGACTTGTTCTCTTTCTCTGCACTAGGGTTCAAGCCTCACTGTGCACGCCTGTCACCCCCGCGGTGCCTTACATACTCACTGGGCTTGCAGGATGTTCAGTGGGCCCAAGGATTAGTTGTAGTGTGCGTAAGCTGACCCAGACACCCTGGGTTACAAAAAAAAAAGCATAATTGAAAAGTGTTAGTTTGTATCGGATTAGTGATGTCCTTACAATTTAGTTTAATTGTCACTTCTGATCTGATTTCTTATCGTACATGAATTAAGCGATGGCTAGATTAGTAATTAAGTTATCGAAGATTGTTAAAGGTGTAACAATGGTAGGGCTTAATTTTATTGTTTTAAAACCTTTTTCCAGCTCTATACTATTTTTATGTCATGCTTAGTTTGTTTCAGGCACTCAAGAAAATCATATTATTGTAATCTCCTGGGGTGGTCTTGATTATATATCTTGAATTTAGCATTTGGGAGCGGGAGCGTTATAGCATCCCATTAATTGTTTACTTGTATGTTTGGCAACTTATTTATTAAAAGGGAGGAATTGTGTCTATAGTGTAACTTTTAAGGAATTCTAAAATAGAATAAGTAGGTAAAGTTTTTCTTTTTTTCGTGATGTGATATGAAATGTTTCTGATGACACAATCAAAGAGTTGATGTCTTATCCCAAGTGCAGGAGTGTCGAAGAAATAAATAACCCGGCAAGACCGGGATCGAACCACAGGGAGGTGAACTATATAAATTATAAATAATAATAATGATATTGATGTTGAAGAGTACTTTAAGATGTGATAATGATGAAAAGATTAAACAATGATAAAAACAATTGTCAAGTTTTTGACGCCGTTGCCTAGGAGGTAAGTTATTGTATAAATTATATATTTCTTTTATTTTCTTTTGTTTTTACTTTTATTTGTTTTTCTAATTTTTGTTTCTTTTTCTTTTTCTTTTCATTTCTTTTGCACTTGCTTGAGAGTTTGAACACATATATTAAGTGGTAGACTTTCTAGGAAATCCTCATCTTTTTCAGAAAACATGGCCAACGAAGATAACCAGTCAATTCATAATGAGAATAATAAGAATAATCGTGTTAGAACACTTAGAAACTACATGAATCCAACAAGAACAAGTGCACGATTATGTATAATTTTTCCTCCTGATGCATCTCATTTTAATTTTAAGCCAGATAGTATTCAACTTTTACCCACTTTTCATAG
>Ga0325410_1005536_pt1 | contig 13942 bp, 6 predicted proteins | sample PopdelMetagenome_16_FD_206182 | JGI IMG/M metagenome (GOLD analysis project Ga0325410, IMG submission 206182) | Populus deltoides microbial communities from Bellville, Georgia, United States - Xylem-PdIQD-R3 | ecosystem: Host-associated > Plants > Phyllosphere > Stem > Wood/Secondary xylem... | reverse complement strand
ACTCATCTTAGTTGCTTGCATAGAATTCTCTAAAGCCATTGAACTCATAACATTGAATGCGCTATCCATAGAATTCCCAACACTCACTGAACTGTCAGTAACCAAATTATGCCCTGGTAAACTTTGATAAACCATCTCCGAATCTCCTCCTTCTTGCTTTATCGCTGGCCTCTCTCCAAATTCTTGCAGATTTTGAGAACTGGAATCACCAGAACCATTACATGATGACATAAACCTCGCCAACATGGTATCCATTTCAGGGCTTGAAGATCGAAGATACCGATAATCCCCGCTTTCGATGCCGCCACCATCATGGCCACTTGTACCATTCACAAGGCTCTCCAGGATTGAGCTTGGCGCAGAGCGATAACGCATCAGACCAGAATTTTGCTGGATTTGTTGTTGTTGTTGATGGTAGTGATAGGGATTTAAATCCATGAATTCTTGACTCTTTCTCAATTCTCCGTCTGAATACTTGAAACTAGAACTGTACAAAAGATTCATGTCTTCTTTTGAGGATCCCTGCAAGCCACCAACACCATACATCATTGATCAATTTAATCGCTAATTGATTTCTTTTTGGCTCAGCTTAATTAAATTGTTGATAAAAAAACACGAGAACCAGATTTAAGCACTTCTAAATAGTGAATTGCTTTGCTTGCAGCAGTGCTCAGACCTCTAAACTTGGCTTAAACTTCAGAGTTGCTTGCCCTTCAATATATGGAATACAAAACCCAAGAAAGATCAACTTTTCCTTCAAAGTAAGTCCAACCCGAAAGATCTACAGAAAAAAATCAACAAAAATTACATCTCAGAAAAAACCCAGAGCTTGCATCTACACAGCTATAATTGGTCAACTCTTGCTTAACATAAAATTCAGGAACCCAAAAAGGCAGCTTCTTAAATGTTGGATAATACTAGGACATGTAAATATGACAAGAACAGAAAACCAAGTTTGCTTTAGCTCAGAATATTTCTTGATTTAGGTTCACGTGCATTGAAAGGGGCATCAAGGCAAAAGAAGCCACAAGAGGGAAAAGACAGGCAGTATACATAGTGCAGTCTTGACTCAAATTAAACACCGCTTTTGAGTACTATCAGGAAAGTACCTCAGCTTTTTTCTGGGTCTTTATCCAAAATCACAGTCGTTTCGTTTTTACCTGCAAAACACAGAAATTAACAACAACAAAAGAAAGCAAAGACAAACTCTGAGAGAGAGAGTGTCTTGCAGGAGTTGAGCAATCTTGTAGCCTTGTTCCTGTCTCTCCACATGGTATATTTATTAACCATTTTGCTACATCATAGCACTCACTTTTTTATATAATTTCATTAAGGCCATCGGTGATGTCATCTGATCCTGGATTCATGACATGGATTCGTGGCCGTTGACCAAACTAGCCTGATGGTTATTGAAATTATTAATATTCAGGTTGGTTTATTGATTTATTGGTTAAAGATTTCTCTTTTTTTTCAAATCTTGAAATTAGCATTTCGAATAATTAATTAAATCCTTTAATGTTTCAATCATTTAGAAAAGAAAAGAAAAAATCTTAATCTTGATTAATGTTTAAACTTATCTAAAGCTGTCTCTTACCTTTAAAAAAAGTTTCAGTGATTTTATTTATATATATATATATATATATATTTTATTTTTTTTGGTTTTAGGGTTTTTGACAATGTTATCCAGTAAGGCTTAAAAAAGGTATAGCGTGCTTTCGACTCTAGAATGACATGGAGAGACAAGTCAGTGGATGTGTGCTGCTGTGACTGTGGGGGCATGAAACGTGGCGTGGCAGATGGCGTGGCTGCCTTTTGGCTATGGGTCAAGGGAAGAGGCAAGTGGCTCGGCTAAGTTAGATGTGCCCACCTCTTTTGGAGGCCTAAATGTGAGAGTTGTTTAGTTTAATTAGCCAGCTAATGGGATGTTTAAACTAATTAACTAGCCTGAGAGTTTCTTGATTAATTTATCAATAAAGAAATACAAGTTGATAATTTCTTTTTTCCATGAAATAATATTGGTTTTTATTTTATAAATAAACATTTTAGTTGCTAACAAGTTGATGTATGAAAATGAAAATATTAGTAGAATAAAACAGCTAATGCTGGTTTTGTTGTATACATTTAATATTAGTTGCTTTGCACAATGATGAAGCTATCAAGTCGAAGGAGTTGAAATTAAATTTTATTTTAAAATATTCAATCATTGAAAAAATAAAATAGTCCATTTTACACACTAAAAAAAAAGGGCTGTGAACAGTTGATTAATTTGGTATAATATTCAGCTCAAAATATTTTTTAATTAGAAATATATTAAAATAATATTTTTTTATATTTTAAAATTTATTTTTGACACTAACATATAATATAAAAATAATTTAAAATAAATAAATAAATAAATATTTTATATTAGTAAATATACTCAGGATGAAAATTCCCGAGTCATGTCAATACGTTGACTCGTCCTCAGCCGCAATTGCAACAGTGGCTGCTCCGGAGAAATGTAAAGGTAAAGGACCATTTTGTCCTCCGACCGTAACGTGATACTCGGCTAGGTCTCCAAACAAATATGTATTTCCAATTACATCACTAGTCTATCAGAGAATACCCAACTAACCCCTAGCATTCCTATTAATAACAAAAACCACGTCATTTTAAGACGAATCAGTCCTCGTCTTTTATGACTTTAAAGACAAAAAAATTAAGATGACGGTTAATTGGATGACGTCGTCTAGTAGCAGATGGGAACTCAATTGAGATTCCCTTTTGTTTTGGGACAAATGAGAATTGAATGATAATTGAGGGAAAATATGTCATTTTAGCAATGAAAAAGAATTACCTTTTTGTGGTACTAAATTTGTTATTTATGACTTTATTGATTTTTCAGAAACACAAGTTATGTAAAATATTTTTTTCTTGCAAATTTAAAATTTAGAGTAATCATTCAATGAATTAAATTTTTTTGGATATTCAAGATCATATACTAAATAAATCATAAATTATTAGTAATAATTTAGTACCTTTTTATAAAGTAATGACTTCACTATTAAAAAGTATATATATATATATTGGAAACTAAAAGGCATGGCAAGTATAGATAATAATCCCTATTTCATGAGTTAGATTCTCTAAAACATATTATTATATTGTAAAATAATATAAATTTTGAACCAAACGATGATAACGTACGTAAAATTCTTGAAATATAATTTTTTGTGTGTAATCCTTATTATCATTGTTATTTTGAAAACATAAAAAAAATAAATTTAAAATTATAAAGTGATTAAGACATGTTTAATGTGGTCATATATTATTCATTATAGATAGTAGTGGAATGGGAATGACACCATTTCTTTTGTCCTCAAATATATGTTGTAATTATGAGAAGTTGGGGTCAAAGTAAACTTATTTAAGATAGTTATTTTAAGACAAAATTTTAATATTTTTTTGACAAGAATATATAATAAACATATGGAAACGATTAAAATTAAAATATCAAAAAAGTATTTTAAAGCTAAAAAAGAATTTAAAAATATTGTTGGACCGTAGTTACCGACAAAACTTTCAGCGTGTAATCTTTTCCTGTAAAAACATGAAAAATAATCTATGCAAAACTGTCTTTATGGGATTTTTCTACATAGTGGTTACTTTGAAGGCATTAAATATCAATTCCCTTCAATGTGAACATATTGTGTAAAATATTGACTCTTCCCAGGAGTTGAACCATCGGAGCCAAGTCATTTTTAAATAAATAAAAAACCCTTTCGGTGAATGCATCAGAGATTCGGGAATAGAGACAAGCTGAACAGAGTCTCTTTCCTTCATATTTGTCAAGAAATTAAGAAAACCCTAATTGTTTTGTCCAACAACAATCATCATCTACCGAGCTGGATTGTGTTTTATGATGTTATTATAGCCTTTCAATGACTGGCAATAATATTGACCAAAGCCAGGGTGGCTGTGCCCACCAGTACTTAATTCAAATTCACACATGGCTACAGGGAAGGCTGCGAACAATGTAAGCAATCAAATATTATTTGATGAATTTAAGTAGATATATTAATTGTAATGAAATTCCTTAGAATTAGTTGACTTGTAAGAAGTCCACCCTCATGTCGACAAGGTTTATCCTCTTGGGGTGGACAGGCCTGCGACCATCTCAACTAAGTCAAATGACATAAATGGTCAGTACTGCTACTGAAAATGAAAAAAAAAACTAAAAAAACAAGGTTAAAGAATGAAAACTATTGTCAAAATGGATCAAATATATAGAAAAGGCATGAAAATTAAATAATTTTTTTAATAACTTCCATGGGCTAGCTAGTCGAATCAAAGAAGATCCTTTCATTCTTGATTTTTTTCTAGTTAAACTTGCATATATTTTAAAATTAATGTACTAGACTAATGCACAAAATAGATATATTTTTATGATTGTCTGAAAATAATACTTAGTCCAAATCAATGCATGAATGATATAGGATATTTTAACCATAAAAAAAATAAATCACTAAAAAAATAATAAAGAAGATATTACAAGCAACTGATAAATGTTCTCTTCTGAAAGGGAAAAGGGACTGTTCCAGTGGATAGATGGCAGGAAGAATTTGGCCATTCCGATGCTTTCACTAAAGAATTATTCCCGACGAGCTGACGATCCAGTATGACCGTCAAGGTTGAGCATCTCTTCTCTATTCCTTGGTCCCTACCCCGCTTGGCCTCGTCATGTCAGCTTCGGCGTGTAACCTAACTAACCTTTCTTGTTACTGTAATTTCTCTTCAACAAAATCATAATTTGCAACTATCTTCCAAAACAGGTTAGCGTAGCGCTGCTGAAAATGATCAACTAAGAACTTGCCTTGGTTTTCAATTCATCGATCCTAATTTCAATTTTATTTAATTATCTGGGAAATTTCTTTCTCGTTGTCTTGCTGTAAATTCTAACAGGAAATAAACCTACTTGAAAAACACGTGACCCAGCAATCTTCCTAGTTTCACTGATGATTTTCAGGAAATAACCGGTCTCTATAATTGATTAATTTTGTGCTGTTTATGTCCCTTTCCTTTTCAAAGCCAAATCGTAAATCACTCCCACCAACCAATGACCCGAAATGAGCCTCATTAGACGTTTGGAAGCTTGTGGTTCTCAGTTCTCACCAACACTGACCTAAAACTGGCATTTTGGGGGTCACTGATTGGAGCACCACATAAATGCACTTTCATCTATCCGTCCCCTCTTATCAGACGGGGTAGCTGTTCTTGATAAAAATAAAATAAAAAAGGTACGATCTTGTTAATTGGAATCTTTCTATATATATATATATATATATATATATATATATATATATATCGTGTGTGTGTGTGTTTGTGTGGAATCAAATAAATACTTTGTTCTCAAATGCCAAAGCATCAGGGACGAATCTACGATTTAGATGGAAGTAAAGAATAATATTTTAGAAAGAAAGAAGAAAAATCTTTTCACTATTGTTCTTTTATTCTTCTATTGTGCAAGAACCTTTTATTTTCTTCCCCTTTTGGTACTAGATAAGCACATTTTAAGCCCGCTAATTAATTTGGACAAACTATAATGTGATAAAAGGGCAACTCCTTATCTTAGGAGCCTTTAATTGTTTATGATCAGCTAGCTGTGCTCTGGCTGGTGGAAAGAGGGGCAACTCCCGGTAGCATGGAATATATATATATATATATAATGAAGATACGGTAGGCGAAGTTCAGTATGATATAAATAATCCACAACTGTAAAATGGGATAAAAAGCAAACCCTACTTTATAGTGTGGTTTGCCCCAAACAAAAGGTTGTGGAGTAATTTATTCGGGAAAATCTGGACATATATCAACCCAATCCACCTCTTAATCGGTGGTTGCTTCAGTTTGGATTGTACATATGGTCTGTATGGCTTAATGCATGGTGCCTTTTGTGTTCATGCGTTCTTTTAATCGGAGTCTTTAAAAGTGAATGACCATTGGCTGTGAAGTTATCAGTTAATATTTACTGTAAGAAAATAAAAAAGAAAAACCATAATATTCTTTATAATGTGAAAGAATCCAATCATAATGCCTCTAAAATCTGCAGCAACTACAATCTAGGTATACTGATATGCGCACAGACCGGAATATCCGAACCTAGATTCGTTCTTAACTGTCCTTCGGTGCACTGTTTGTCCATGAATTGGCCATTTTAACAAAATAAAATCGTTTTGCTTCTATAGAGTTCTAGTAAAATAGAAAACAGTTCTGTGTATCAAAGAAAGAAAAGAAAGACTCTGCTATCTGTGGTTCAAGTGAGGATTTTCGCTGGTAAATAATTTCAAGGAATATGCTAGTAATAATGGGAAAAGCATGAAGAGAAAGGAACAAGCTTTTCGCGTTAAATAGCAAAAACCATAAAAAAACAAAGGAAAAAAGGTCGCAGCTGTTTGTTCTGTGGAGGGAAACAGAGACACGTGAGTGTATTTTCGCCTCGATGTTTGGCTATTCACTCCAAGATTAAGCTTTTTAAGGTACTCTGAAGAATAAGTTCCTGCCTCGAAAAGAGGAGTTCTGCAAGAACCTCGGGTGCTCTGGTATTAATCTTAATTTGAGAAGCAACTTGACCTGTATTATTACAGTTTTTAAGGATCTTAAAAATATGTAATATAATATTCCAAATAATGGCATTTGTTCTAAGATTCTTGTCATGTATACATGTGCCGATAAGGATTCACTGCTTGGATTCCGCATATTGCCCTAACTTTTGGTTGCCATGATCGGTAATTTGAAATGAAATACGGATGCCTCCATTCTCAAAGAAAAAGGGCATGGCTGATGGCTGTTCCGAGCTCAGTACACTCGATGTGGCCCTGAACACGGTGGCTCCCTAGGCTTCATTAAATTAGCCGAGTAGGGATGTGGCCCCCGCGGTTATAGCGCCAGGTATCCAACTAGAAGTAGCCAACACTATCGAACACACGGCGGAAAATGAGACAGCCTTACTTTCAGAGGCCCACCTACCCAGGGGTCCGGGCCTAGATCCAAGGTTCAACTTACCCAGCGAAGAAAAAAAATATATATATCCGAGGGCAGTGCTTTATTGAAGTTCTTGTTGGATGGACGACTTGACGACACGACAATCAATCTGAGTTCTTTGGGATTCTATCATGGTGAGAAAAATGATAAAATATCAAATGCAAAAAATATCTAGAAAAATATCACGTAAAGTGAGCAGTAAATATCATATGCTACTATCAAATTATAAAGTTATTGGACACGATTCAATAAAGAGAGATGAAAGAGGGGAGAAGGCAGAAGTAAGAAAGAAAAAAGAAAAAAAATTGTTAAAAAAAAATTTCAAAACAAATCCAATAACATAAAAATACCATAAATATTGAACAAAATAAGCCATAAATTGTTCAAAAACACTTTTGAATAGTTCATAAGGTGCATTTTGTTCATCATTTATGATTTTTTTTAATCATTATTATTTATAATTATTTTATTAAATTTATTTTATCTAGATTTTTTTAAAGATATAAATAGTGTTGTTTTCAAAGCTTCAATATATCTTTAATATCTTTTTTATCTCTTCATTTTTTAATTTTCAAGGAGACAAAAGATTGAGAAAACGAAACTTCAATAACAACACCATCAATATTATTAAAAAAAATATCTTAATAAAATAAATTCAACATCACCACAAACAAATCACAAATAATAAATAAAGTAGGAACTACTCAATTCCCTTTAAACCACTCGTACAATCCACTTCAATTGTTGTGGATAATCTTTTTTAATATTATTAAATTTATCTCATCCAGATATTTCTACAGTACTGATAATATTATCATTAAAGTTTCAATACTTTCTTTATTTTCCTTTTCTTCTCTCTCCTCTCTTTATTGTCAATTTAAGAGTGTATAGGACAACTGCAACTCATAAATAACAAAAATCATCTACGACTTTCAAAACTCTGATATTTTCCTGTGTTATTTTATCAGTTTTTTTATTTTATTTATTTTTTATTTTACTATGTTATATTCCCAAAGAACTCCAATCAATCTACCATTCTGTCCCTCAGGTCACAGTCCATACCAGTCTAGATTCTTCTATAACTTAATTTATTTTGTGCACGTAGAGCGAAATAGTAAGAGGATTAACAAGTAGAAAAATAGCAAACTAAAATGAATGCAGATCGTTTCCTTCCCAATACTGCACGCAAACTAAAATGAATGAATTTAGATCGTTTCCTTCCCGACACTGCACCCCTAATATGAAAGCAGAAAAAAGGAATAAAAAAAAAAGTAATTTATCATTGAACACTGATTTCACAAATAGCAAACTCTAGACAACTTCCATTCTGTCTGGGGACAATCCAATACTCTTCTTCAGCATAATAAGCAGTTTCGACGACCTCTGTTTATTTCTTGAAGACAAAGTCTACAAACAAACAGCTCGCATGAAATATTGATCAGTAGTACGCCTTTCGAGGGTTGTTCTGTCAAGATGAAAGGGTAGACCATCAGAACAAGGCTAGCCTTGTAATAATTGAACTTGCAATTCTACGGAGGATACGGTGGACAGTTTATTAAACTAATAACCAATATCAAATTACATGAAGGAAAGGACAAGAGAAGCAGGGGATAATACCAGAGGGTTTGGCCTGTGACGGTAACCAAGCATCATTCGCTTCTTATACTGCTCGTATATATCATCATCAGGAGACACCTCCCCAGGGTTGTGAGCACCAACACCCAAGTGATCCTTCTTTACATTGCCAGCCATGATCGGATTTGAAATACCACTTCTGGAGCTCCCCAGACCCTCACCTGAAAGCCACACACAATATTATCAGGCTTCTACTCCACATTACAAAGCAAAAACAAATTATTAAACAAATAGAGCAAATAGAGAAGTCCAACTACTTTCTCAGAAATAATTACAATCTGCTCAAGTATAACACACATTCCAAGTCAGGCTGCAAATGACGACTTCAACAAAACCACAAATGATTCCAACTCTAATCTCATGCTCTGTTTGAGAAGGAGAAACTCACTGGAATAGTATGCATATCATGCATCTAAATCTAAGTATTCCACCACTTATGGTTATTATAAGGATGTTCAAGCAGATCCATTGTGGTCCCGCTTTCTAGTCCTTCGGTGAATAATGATCAAATCAACAAAATTCTTTAGTTCATGTTTTGATTCAAGAAAAAAGTAGTATTCATGACCACACTTTGTTCACATTTCCTTGCTGACCATCATGCAAAAGGTAAGCTGTAGAGTAAGTACACTTTATTAATAGAATAGAAAAGGCTCTAATTTTATTCCTTTGATTGTTCACATCAGATCTCTGGTTCTCTACACTCCCTATCAAGGGTTCCATCAACAGCCCCTCGAGCAACTAATTAGAACTCCATCTCAATTTTCACGAAAGGTAATGCAAAATGCTATTGATAAATTCCCTGAACTGCTATCAGTAACTCATGAGCACACTTTGATCCGATTTCCAAACTAACTCATTATGCAAAATGTAGCTGTAAGAGCAATTATGGTTTTACTAATAGAGTAATATTAACTGCTAACGGTACAACACATGATACAAAATCAGGCACAGCTAAATAAACTAATGCAGGCAAACGAACTAGAAGAAACATACTAAGAACAATTTATTCATTCTCTAGCAGGGAAAACAATTCAAATCCTGCCATTCACAGCAATCACATTGTTGAATATCCCATCAAGACAGAATTATTTGATTCATGAATTATAACTTCAGAGAAAATCAGAATTTCACGTGTGCACATGTGTGTGAGAGGGGGGGACAAGACTCAGAACCTTCTTTCCAACCCATTTTGGACAAGAGTTTATGGCCAACATTATCCGCCTGGATTCTAGCCCTTTCTGCAGCCTCTTTAGCAGCTTTTGTTGCAGCTACATCATTACAAGTAGCCAAGAATTTCTCAAGCTCTTCTGGTGGGATGTAATCACCCATGTGATGACCTTTTAAGGAAGAAGCTGCAGTGCCACCAAAATTTCAAAATAAGACCATTATATGAAGAAAGCATTTAGAGACCACAATTGTTCTGCACATAAAGCATATACCTTGAAGAGAAGCAGGAGGGGGCATCTCATCCTTAGACAGTTTAGGCTGTCTCCTCCTCTCTTCCTGAGCAGCTTTCTTCATGTAGAACTCCATCATTTCTATAGGATCTGTACCTGCTGGTGCACTAGATTCACCTGCAATATGAAAAAGAAGTAAACGCAACACCCAACAGATGGATACAGTTATACATAAAATCACATAATCGATGTGTGTCCTGACATAATGTGGGACTTAACATGCAGACAATTCATCTGTTCACACACGAGAAAGCAGTGATGTACCAAATAGCCACCAATACCTCTACGCAGCAATGACAAGATCAAAAAAGGCTACTGCTAAAAATCATGTGAGGCTACAACAATTTCTAGACAATCATTTTGATCTGATTCTAATGGAAATCATTGTAGAATATAACCAATACATATATTCTTTAAACATTGACCCATGGCTTTGGAACAGGGTGACTAATCTAGCATTAATAGGCTTTCAACATTATGCAAAAAAATTCAATAAAAGAGCCGTGAAAAAGCCATGAAATGAAGTCTGTTTGGTAGACATTCTGGTGTAGAGAGAGATTGATGGATTTGAATGAACCCGAGTCTGAAAGGTTTGCCTAGGTACAGAATTGGGTGATCTAACATTCAAAGGATCTAATTCGATACAATCTACAGACTCCATTCAGTTGACTTTCATCAAGTGCGAACATCTCCAGAGTGCTCAAGCAGCTTCTGTTTTTAAAAGAACTTAAAGAACAGATTTGTTTTTCCCGTGGGTTAAAAATAGAAATAAACTTCCAAATACATCCATTGTATACTGATAATGTGCTATTACCAGCTCTTCCTGAAGATGTTGACAATGAACCCTTGGGCTCTTCAGCAGCTTCGTATAAAGCTGAAGCGGGAATTTGGTATTTTGATTGCTGCTGCTGTGACCTTCGAGAGCTGCCCGTGGATTTAGATGCCGAAGTACTTGTACCACCTATACAGACAAAGTGTGCTCGGCATGAAAATTTCACTCTAATATCAACAAAATTTGAAGGAAAATTAAACAAAGCAACACAAACAGAGACTCCCAACAATACAAACAATGAAATGAAGATCCTTCTTCTAAAGTCACGTTACATTACTACTTTAATATGTCGAGCATTTTTATCTGTCATAAGATCAGATAAATGCAGTCTTAAGATGTGACATCGTGTCAACATCTTCAAGTGTGAACTTTGTTACTAGACTTGAGGGCAAGAAACAAAATGCAACCAGGGAAGCTTTAGACAGTCTTAGCTCCCAGACAATAAATATAACTGCTACAAGGATAGCAATCGAAGGACTGACCACTAGAAGAGATATGAGAATCCCTGTTCTGTGAAAGAGCCTTTTCTTCTTCGGCGAGCCTATACTGATAATACTTGAAGTCTGTGCAATTCTCATCAAATAAAAATCTGCAGATAACACAAGCACCACTTATAAATAAAACATTTAAGTCTCCAATGCACAACTTGCAGCAAAGGAAAAGGATGCTATCAGAATTAAAAGGAAAATCAATATGTAATGAGACCAGTGTTACTCGTGACTCACTTGAAGGGTGTATCTCCAGGATTCTTTTGGCGAGTAACATTCTCAAATTGCCTTCCATGTTTAGCAACGAAACTTGCTAGTTTGTCAGCAACATTCTTCACTGTGGGATCACTTGGGGGAGGTGGTGCTGCACATCACTTATAAAACTGATTAATACCAAGAGCATGAACAAGGGAATGCAAATTACTCTTGTAGCAGGCGTGCCACATATGGCAAATCTTTCATTGAACATCTCTTTCCACCAATGTTGATTGGCACTTAAGATATAAGCTGCATTCATGAGACAAGAAACATTCAAGAACGATTTGTTCTCCTCATTTGCTGGTCAAGATCAGAGTAGGCATTACCCAGATGATGGTTTCAATCGCACTATACTTAACTGGGGGGAGAAACTTTATTCCACAGCTAAAGACTCCTTTTTGAAAGAGATGCATCCATGTAAAGCTTTAAAAACATGAAGACCGTAGGAAATAATGAAGATTGACAACTACTGACAGTCCAACTGTGTGTGAAGGAAGGGGTGAGAAGAAAATCATTTTACAAAAACTTTAACTCTAGTCATCTGTTTTGCAAGTGAGTAGATCAAAGGAAACATAGACTTGTGACATACATGAATACCTTAATATAAATTCAAACCATAAAAATCAAAAGCCAATAGAGAATAGAGTATGAAAATCTAGCAAGAAATAGGTATAAGCAGAAGCATTCTAGCAGCTGTGTGTGCAAGTGTGATAACTAAGGTCATATCTGACACTACAGCAGCAGACATCTTGTCAGAATGTAAAGCCGCATTCATAAATGATAAATATCTTCTCAAGTATCATCTATCAATCAAGAAGTTAAAACACCAAATAAATCACAAGAAGCTTTCATTGCAACTCAACCAGCTCAGAGAATATCTATATTAGTAGTAATTACCAACATCCAATCGTTTCAATGATTGTTCAGATGCATCCAGTTGACCCAACTTCTGCCTCTTTGCAGACACACCACCTGAAGTATTTACAGCATCTACTTCATCTTCATCCTCGTCATCTTCACCCAACTTAACTGCAGGTGCCACAAGCTTTGACTTCTGTTTCAAGCTGAAAGCAAGTTTGCCACTGGAAGCAGTCTGGGATGTCTTCGATGCATCATTAGTCTTAAACTGCATAGTTACTTTACCAAAAGAAGGTTTAGGCGTCACAGTCCCTGAAACAATTGTTTTGGGTTTAGAATCCTTTTCTGCAGCACCCTTATCCTTTTCCTGTTCCTTCCCATTCCCTTGCTGAAGTTGTTTAAACTTCTCCATAAATGAACCATCATTAACAAACAGACTAGATGGTGCTCCTTTGTCCATTTGCTAAAGAGCCAAATATCCTCAGGTTGTTTACAGGAAGTTACTGTCTGACAAGTAAGCTTTCAAGCAATTTAGACATACGTAGAGACCTTTAGGTCTGATCTTTACGACTGCGAGTCATGCATTTCTTAATATAACAATGATAGTAAACAAAAAGGAACATGAACAACTACATTATCAATAATCCACCCAAATCCTTTACCAGAAAAATTATATCTTCTGCATCTCAAATAAGACCGATAATTATCGACCATCCAAACCTGCCTATAATAAATTAATAATCCACACTAACTAGACCAAACCTGACCAATTACTTCATAGCTACCGAACCCCTCAACCCTAACCACTTGTAGCCCAAATCCCATTTTTAGCACCCTCAAATTCGTTTCAGCCCCTATAAATTTTTTTTTTTTTTAAAGTTCAGCTTTCAAATTATAAAATTTCAATCCTTTAGAGGTTTTCAGGAAAATAATAAAACTCCAAATCATGGAAGAACCCAAATACTTGAGAAATTCTATAATTGATATAGAAACGAAATTTCCCAATCGTCTCACGACTATAATCAATCCCTAACTCTAATTAACTGACATGAAGTCAATTCAATTCAAAGCACAGAAAATATACGAGCCAAAGAATTCCAATTTTTTTTAGATCCGCAAAAATAAGTAATTTAAACAGATAATCTAAAACCCTAAAACTCAAATCTGCCAAACAATAATCAATAAGCTTTAAAATCCACAAAATCTAAATTCGACGAGATTTGAAACTTTTGTATAGATACCTTAATGATTTATCAGAAGCGTTGATGTCAATTTGTGAAAGTTATTTAAGCATTGATCGTGATGATTTTTTGGGCTGGATAGAGAAGAAGAAAGAAAGGTTTTTTTCCTTCTAAATTGGGGAAAGGGAAGGAGAGAGAGGCTAGGACTTGAGA